>BFBZ01000091.1_pt2 | contig 66267 bp, 58 predicted proteins | sample 1888401 | NCBI WGS metagenome assembly BFBZ01 (sample SAMD00112614, study PRJDB3348) | symbiont metagenome | host: Chara braunii
TCGGCTCGAACAGCGGTTGCATCACCTGATGCAGCGCCTGCTGGATCAGCCGGTCCACCACCGTTGGCACGCCCAGCGTCCTCACCCCGCCTTGCGGCTTGGGGATGTCCACTCGGCGCACCGCGCGTGGCAGGTACGTGCCGTCCAGCAGCGCCGCCTTCACACTTTGCCAATGGCTTTGCAGCCAGCCCTTGAGGTCTTCGCAGCGCAACCCGTCGATGCCGGGCGCTCCACGGTTCCTCATGACCTGGCTGTACGCCTTTTGCATGTTGCTGCGCTCGACCACCTGCTCCATGAGCCGGCAGCCCTCCGATTTCGTTTGCCCGCTCGTCGCTGCGCCCACCTCCGCACCGTCGCGCCCACTCCCCGGATTCCGTCCGGTTGCTTCGCGCTCGGCCTGCCTTGCAGCAGCTTCTGCGTCATCGATAGGCATCAAGATCGATCGTCCTACTCTCGGTCTTACTCGTTCAGCCCTTCGGTCCTTACCGGCACCTACTATGGCTTCTGCTGACTTCTGAGCGCGCCTCCCGTCGCCTCTCGACGCCGGTAGCCCCTTCGGGCACACGCTCAGATCTCCCCGGGTATTGCGCACCCACCTTCACGCTTATGCCTGTCGGATTTACGACGCACCGTTCCGTGCAAGTACCGGGCTTTGGTGAATTCGGACACCTCACCCCGGCGCGCCGCCTCGTATCCGCTTCCTGTTCGTCAGGCCAGCGCTTTGCCATCCGGCTTCCTTCAGACCCACAGTCACCCGCGGAACCCTTGCCATTGGCTAACCATTCCCCTTGCCGGGCTGATAGAGGACTCTCACCTCCGAGTAGGTGCACCCTGCCGGGCGCACCAAAAAGAAAGGCCCGGCCGAAGCCGGGCCTGCGCCGAGTGTCGCTGCTAGAAGTGGATGCCGCGCATCATCTGCTGCAGCGCGATGGCCTCGGGCGACAGGCCGCCGCCCTTGCCCCCCTTTCCACTCCCTTCGCCCTTGGCCGCATCGCTGTCCGGGAACATGCGGAAGCTCGTGTTCATGACGATCTGCGCGATGCGCGGCGCCGCCGCGTGCAGCAGCTCGCCCGAGATGCCGAGCTTGGTCGCGATGCGCACCGGCTTGGCGACGCAGGCCTGGGCGATCATGTCGGCGGCCTCCTCGGGCGACAGCGTCGGCACGTTGTTGTAGATCTTGGTGGGGGCGATCATCGGCGTGCGCACCAGCGGCATGTTGATGGTGGTGAAGGTGATGCCGGTGTCGGCGAACTCGCTGGACGCGCAGCGCGTCCAGGCGTCCAGCGCGGCCTTGGAGGCGACGTAGGCACTGAAGCGCGGCGCGTTCGTCAGCACGCCGATGGAGCTGATGTTGACGACGTGGCCACGGCGCTTGGCCACCATGCCGGGCAGCAGGCCCATGGTCACGCGCAGGCAGCCGAAGTAGTTCAGGTCCATCGTGCGCTGGAAGTCGTGGAAGCGGTCGTAGCTGGACTCGATCGCGCGGCGGATGGAGCGGCCGGCGTTGTTGATGAGGAAGTCGACGCCGCCGAAGCTGTCGTTGCACCAGTGGATCAGGTCGGCGCAGCCGGCCTCGTCGGCGATGTCGCAGGCGAAGGCGTGGACCTGCGCGTCCTTGCCGGCCTGGCCCTTGATCTCCTTGACGGCCTCGTCGAGCTTGGCCTGGTCGCGCGCGCAGATCAGCGTGATGGCGCCGGCCTCGGCGAACTTGATGGCCGCGGCCAGGCCGATGCCCGACGAGCCGCCGGTGACCAGCACCACCTTGCCGGCGGTCGCGCCGCGCAGGCTGCGGTCGATGAAGAGGTCGGGGTCGAGATGGCGCTCCCAGTAGTCCCACAGCCGCCACGCGTAGTCGTTCAGGTCGGGGCAGGCGATGCCGCTGCCCTTGAGCAGGGCCTCGGTGTCGCGGCAGTCGAAGCGGGTCGGGTAGTTGATGAAGGTGAACATGTCCTCGGGCAGGCCGAGATCCTTCATCACCGCGTTGCGGATGCGGCGCACCGGCGCCAGCGCCATCAGGCCCTTCTTCACGCTCTTGGGGATGAAGCCCATCAGCGCCGCGTTGATGAAGAGGTTCATCTTGGGCGCGTGCGCGGCCTTGCTGAAGATGTCCAGCACGTCGCCGACGCGGTAGCCCTTGGGGTCGACGAGGTGGTAGCAGCCCTGGCCCTGGGTGACCTTGTGCGAGATGTGCTCCAGCGCGTCGACGACGAAGTCCACCGGCACGATGTTGATGCGGCCGCCCTCCAGGCCGACGCTGGGCATCCAGGGCGGCAGGATCTGGCGCATGCGCTGGATCAGCTTGAAGAAGTAGTAAGGCCCGTCGATCTTGTCCATCTCGCCGGACGTGGAATCGCCGACGACCAGCGCCGGGCGGTAGACCGTCCAGGGGCGCCTGCACTCCTTGCGCACGAGCTTCTCGCTCTCGTGCTTGGTCATGAAGTAGGGGTGATCGAGGTTCTCGGCCTCGTCGAACATGTCCTCGCGGAACACGCCCTCGTACAGGCCTGCCGCCGCAATCGAGCTGACGTGATGCACATGGCCGGCCTCGATGGCCTGCGCGAACTCCACCATGCTGCGCGTGCCCTCGATGTTGACGGCGATCTGCGAGGCCTCGTCGGCGCCCAGGTCGTAGACGGCGGCGAGGTGGTAGAGATGGTCGATCCGGCCCTTCAGGCCCTTGATGACGTCGCTGGCCACGCCGAGCTTCTTGCCCGTCAGGTCGCCGTAGACGGGAATGGCGCGGGTCTTGGAGACGCCCCAGTAGGCGAGCAGGTCGGGCAGCTTGCCCGCGCTCTCCTCGCGCATCAGGAAGTGGACCGTGCTGCCCCGGCGGGCCAGCAGCTTCTTGACGAGTCGCTTGCCGATGAAGCCGGTGGCACCGGTGACGAAATACTGCATGCGGGTCTCCTGCTCGTGGATCTGGACGATGTCGCGATGATTCTTCACTATCGCCGAAACCGCCCCGCTGGGCACTTTCCCCAGGGGCTGGCCGTAGAGGCCCGCCACTAGGAATCCCCGTGCCGATGGGGCATCCGGCCGCTACAGTCTCGCTGGCAACACGCACACTCGAAAGGACAACCCATGGTCAAGAAGCTCCAGAAGATGGCTGACAAGAAAAAGGCTGCGGCCGCCACCGGCTTCCCGGCTGGCCTGCTCGACAGCGCAATGGCACAGAACGTCAAGGACAGCGCCCAGCAGATCTGGGCCGCCGGTCTCGCCTCCTTCGCCAAGGCCCAGGGCGAAGGCTCCAAGGTCTTCGAGGCCCTCGTGTCGGAAGGACTCAAGTTGCAGAAGAAGACCCAATCCGCCGCCGAGGAAAAGCTCAGCGCCGTGGCCACCAAGGTCAGCGGCATGGCCGGCGACGTCGGCGCCAAGGCCGGCCAGCACTGGGACAAGCTGGAAAGCATCTTCGAAGCCCGCGTCGCCAAGGCGCTGAAAAGCCTGAACGTGCCCTCCGCCGGCGACGTCGACAGCCTCATCAAGCGCATCGACGCGCTGGCCGTGTCGGCCGGCCTGAAGAAGGCCGCGCCCGCGGGCAAGGCCAAGAAGGCCGTCGTCAAGAAGGCTGCCGCCGTGAAGAAGGCCGTCGCCACCAAGGCCGCGCCGGTCAAGAAGGCCGCCGCCAAGAAGGCTGCGCCCGTGAAGGCCGCCGTCAAGGCCGTGGCCAAGAAGGCTGCCGCCCCGGCGAAGAAGGCCGCCGCGCCCGCCAAGAAGGCTGCCCCGGCCAAGCGGGCCCCGGCCGCCAAGAAGGCCGCCGCCCCCGCGGTCGAGGCGAAGGCCGAGCAGGCCACCCAGGCCTGATACCTCTGGCTGACCCTTCTGTCCCATGAGCCAGCCGAAGATCGGTTTGGCCCTGGCAGGCGGAGGCCCACTGGGCGCCATCTATGAAGTTGGCGCCCTTTGTGCTTTGGAGGAGGCCATCGAAGGCCTGGACTTCACCGCCTGCGACGGCTACATCGGCGTCAGCGCGGGCGGCTTCATCGCCGCCGGCCTGTCCAACGGCATGACGCCGCGCCAGCTCTGCGCCGCCTTCATCGAGAACAACGCCGAGCCGCCGGACCGCTTCGACCCGGCCGACCTGCTGGAGCCCGCCTGGGCCGAGTTCGGCCAGCGCCTGCGCCAGCTGCCGGCCCTGCTGGCCCATGCGGCGCGCGAGGTGTTGCTGGAGGGCCGCTCCCTGCTCGGCGCCGTCGAGCGCCTGGGCCGCGCGCTGCCCACCGGCCTGCTGTCCAGCGAGCGCTTCGGCGCGGCGCTGGAGCGCGTGTTCGCCGTGCCGGGGCGCAGCAACGACTTCCGCAGGCTGCGCCGCCCCCTCGTCCTCGTCGCCACCGACCTCGACAGCGGCGAGGCCATCCCCTTCGGCACGCCGGGCTGGGACCATGTGCCCATCTCGCGCGCCGTGCAGGCCAGCGCCGCGCTGCCGGGCCTGTTCCCGCCGGTCGAGGTCGACGGCCACCATTTCGTCGACGGCGCGCTAAAGAAGACGCTGCACGCCTCGGTGCTGCTGGACCGTGGGCTGGACCTGCTGATCTGCCTCAACCCCCTCGTGCCCTATGCGAGCGACCGCCACTCGCCGGCCCGCGAGGACCGCTCGCGCCGCGCCCGCGACCTGGCCCGCAAGCTCGGCCGCCCCGGCGGGCGCTGGCTGCGGCCCGGCATCCCGCGCCTCGTGGACGGCGGCCTGCCGCTGGTGCTGTCGCAGACCTTCCGCTCGCTGATCCACTCGCGCCTGGCCCTCGGCCTGAAGGGCTACGAGCTGACCCACCCGCAGACCGACATCCTGCTGTTCGAGCCCGACCCGCACGATGCCGAGTTCTTCATGGCCAACACCTTCAGCTACAGCCAGCGCCGCCACCTGGCCGAGCATGCCTACCAGGCCACGCGGGCGCTGCTGCGCGAGCGCGCGGCCGCGCTCGGCCCCCGGCTCGCACGCGCCGGCCTGAGGCTGCGCGAAGACCTGCTGGCCGACCTGGAGGCCCGCCTGCTGCCCGTGCCGCGCGAGACCCGCACCGAGCAGGCACTGCGCACGCTGCGCCGCAGCCTCACGGTTCTTGAGCGGCGCCAACGCCGATGACGAAGCCGGGGCATGCCGGGCCGAGCGCCGGGCCGCCCCAAGCCGGCCCGTCAGGCGATGTTGACCGGACTCGATGCCCGGTCAATCGCCGTCCCCTTGGGGGACCGACCAGACTCGCTCGCGTTCAGCGACGCGAGGCTGGGCGAGGGGCCTCCAGATCTCAGGCATCCACCAGCTTGCGCGTGATCGCCGCGCGCAGCGGCGGCAGGTGGCGGGCCAGGTCGATGACGGCGCGGCGCAGTGCCAGCACCGGCGCGCGATCGTCGGTGAAGAAGCGCACCAGCGCATTCGTGCCGGCATAGAGCGGGCCAGCCATGCGGCGGTGTTCGGCCTCGTAGGCCAGCAGGGGGCCGAGCTCGCCCGCGTCGCGCGACGGGCTCAGCCGCCGTGCCAGCGCGTCGATGCCGTACAGGCCGAGGTTGTAGCCATGCGCGGTGACGGGGTGCATGCCCACCGCCGCGTCGCCGATCAGCGCCAGGCGCGGCGCGGCGAAGCGCTCGGCCCAGACCGCGACCAGCGGGTAGACATGCCGCGCCCCGGCAACCTGCATGGCGCCGAGCCGGCTCTCGGCCGCGGCCTCGATGGTGGCGGCCAGTTCGGCGTCGTCCATGGCCGCGATGCGCGGCAGCTCCGCGTTCGCCACCGTCCACACGGCGGAGCTGCAGCGGCCCGTCTTGGGCAGCAGGGCCAGCGTGTGGCCTTCGAGGAAGCATTCCTGCGCCAGCCCTTCGTGATCGCGCTCGTGGGCCAGCGGCACCAGCAGCGCGCTGCGGCCGAAGTCCTTGTGGCGGGCGCCGATGCCGGCCAGGCGGCGCAGCGGCGAGAAGCGGCTGTCGGCCGCGACCACCAGCGGCGCCGCATGCACCTCGCCGCAGCGCGTGCGCAGCCTGGCCTCGGCCGCGTCGCGTTCGAAGCCCACCACCGTGCGGCCGCACAGCACCGGCAGGCCGCGCTGCTGCGCGCCGCGCCAGGCCGCCGCGCGCAGGCGGTGGTTGGACACCAGCCAGCCCAGGTCCTGCCCCGCCGACTCGAAGGGCAGCGGCGTGCGCGAGCCGCTGGAGCGCACGCTGGCGCGGCGCAGCGGCGCCACCTCGGGCAGGTGCTCCCACAGGCCCAGGCTTTCGAGCAGGCGGCGCGAGCGGTGGGTCAGCGCGATCTCGCGGCCGTCGTCCGGCGGCGCGGCGAGCACGGCCGGGTCCGCCTGCTCCAGCACGGTCACGGCCAGGCCGCGGTCGTGCAGCGCGCAGGCCAGCGCCAGCCCGGCCGGGCCGGCGCCGCTGATCAGGACCTGGGGCGAGGAGGCGGCAATTTCGTTCATGGTCGCGCAGCCTAGGCCGCAGCGCTGCGTGCCGCCTTGACCCAGGTCAGGCCGCCTCGGGATCGGCCTCTTCCAGCGTCTGCAGCTCGACCAGGCGCCGGTACAGGCCGCCGTCGATGGCCATCAGCGCCTCGTGGCGGCCGCGCTCCTGCAGGCGGCCATGGTTGAGCACGAGGATCTGGTCGGCCGCGCGGATGGTGGACAGCCGGTGTGCGATGGCCACCACCGTCACCCGCCCGTGCAGCGCCGCCAGCGCCTCGCCGACGCGCTGCTCGGTGGCGCTGTCGATGTTGCTGGTGGCCTCGTCCAGGAACAGGATGCGCGGCGCGCCGGCCAGCGCGCGGGCCATGGCCAGCAGCTGCTTCTGGCCCGTGGACACGCGGGCGCCGCCTTCGCCCAGCCGGGTGTCGTAGCCCTGCGGCAGCGCCGCGATGAAGTCGTGCGCGCGGGCGGCGCGGGCCGCGTCCTGCACGTCCTCGTCCGAAATGCCGGACCGGCCCATCGCGATGTTGTCGCGCACGCTGGCCGACATCAGCCAGGGCTCCTGCGGCACCAGGCCCACCGCGTCGCGGAAGGCGGCGTCCGGCACGGCCGCGAGCGGCTGGCCGTCCACCGTGATGCGGCCGGCCTGCGCCGTGTAGAAGCGCAGCAGCAGCGACAGCAGCGTGCTCTTGCCGCTGCCGGTGTGGCCGACGATGCCGACGAAGCTGCCGGCCGGGATGTCGACGTCGATGCCGCCCAGCACCGGCCGCGCCGGGTCGTAGCCGAAGCTCAAGCCCTCGATGCGGATCGCGCCCTGCGCGATGCCCTGCCCGTCCTGCGCCGGCCCGGGTGAGTCGTCCTCCGTCAGCAGCGTGCGCACGCGCGACGCGGCCACCATGGACTGCTGCAGCTGGCCGAACTGCATCGTGATCTGGATCAGCGGCTCCACCACCCACGCGATATAGCTCAGGAAGGCGTACAGCAGGCCCACCTCCAGCCCGGACAGCTCGCGGCGGCCGAAGCTGTAGATGACGGTCACGAGCAGCAGCACGTTCAGCAGGTCCAGCGCCGGGCGCAGCAGCCAGGCGTTGGCGCGCAGCTCGGCGATACGCGACAGCCGGTGCGCCGCGTTCGTCGCCTCGAAGCGCGCACCGAAGCGCCCCGCCGCGCCGCTGGCCTGCAGCACCGCCATGCCGGCCATGCCCTCGGCCATCTGCGCATTGATGTCGCTGCGCAGCTGGCGGCTGCGCAGCACGGCCGGCGCCGACAGGCGCTGGTAGCCGGCGATGATGAGCACCATGGCCGGCACCAGCGTCGCGACGATGAGCATCAGCCGCCAGTCCAGCAGCGCCATCGCAGCGAGCGAGCCGATGACGACGATGCCCGAGTCCAGCATCACATAGAGCACCTGGCGGTAGAGCTGGTTGACGGCCTCGGTGTCGTTGGTCACGCGGCTGACGAGCTGGCCGGTGATGGCCTTGTCGAAGAAGCTCATCGGCAGCGCCAGCACATGGGCATAGACGCGCTCGCGCAGCCGCAGCACCGAGCGCCGCGCGACGCCGGCCATGCGCGACAGCTGGGCGTAGCGGATCCAGGTCGCGGCCCAGCCGGTCAGCAGCATGACGGCCAGCAGCGTGGCCATCTCGCCGATGTCGTAGCGGCCGGGCAGCAGGTGGTGGTCGATGTAGCGCTTGCCGAGGATGGGCGCGAGCGCCTCGAGGCCGGCGGCCGTGACCAGCCACAGGCCGCCGCGGATCAGTTGCGTGCGCTCGGGCCGGGCGGCATCCAGCAGCAGGCCGACGCTCTTCCAGGGTTGTTCAGGCCGCATCCAGGCTCGCCTCGATCTGTTGATAGCGCCATTGCGAGGCATACCAGCCGCCCAGTTCCAGCAGCCGCTGGTGCGTGCCGCGCTCGATGACGTGGCCCTGCTTCAGCACGATGACCTCGTCGGCATCCATGACCGCCGACAGCCGGTGCGCGATGACGATGACGATGACGCTGCGCTCGGGGCGCGCGGCGCGCAGCTCGCGCAGGTGGTCGAGGATGGCCGTCTCGGTGCCGGTGTCGACGGCGGACAGCGCATCGTCCAGCACCAGCAGCGGCGCATCGCTGAGCAGCGCCCGCGCGATGGCGACGCGCTGGCGCTGGCCGCCCGACAGCGTCACGCCGCGCTCGCCGACCTCGGTCGCATAGCCCTCGGGCAGCCGCGCGATGTCGTCGTGCACGGCCGCCAGGCGCGCGGCGGCCTCGATCTCGGCGGGCGTCGCGCCGGGCCGGGCCAGCGCGATGTTGTCGGCCACCGAGGCCGAGAACAGGAAGGGCTCCTGCGGCACCCAGGCGATGTGGGCGCGCAGCGCGGCCAGCGGCAGTTCGGGCAGCGGCACGCCGCCCAGCAGCAACCACCCCGCGTCGGGCTCGGCCTGGCGCAGCAGCAGGCGCACCAGCGTCGACTTGCCCGCGCCGGTGGCGCCGACGATGCCCAGCGTGCGGCCCGGCGCGAGCCCGAAGTCGACGTGCTCGACGGCGGGCCGCTTCGCGCCGGGGAAGCCGAAGGTCAGCCCTTCAACCTGCAGCGGCGCGGGCGACGGCAGCGCCGCCCGGCCCGCGTCGGCCAGCGTCAGCGGCGCGTCCAGCACCGGCGTGAGGCGCGCCCACGCGGCGCGGCCGCGCTCCAGCAGGGCCATCACCCAGCCGGCCGCGAACATCGGCCAGATCAGCTGGCCCAGATACATCGTGAACGCGGTCAGCTGGCCGATGCTGATCTCGCGGCGCGCGACCAGCCAGCCGCCCACCGCGAGCGCGATGGCCGTTGCGGCGGTGAGCGTCATGCCCACGGCCGGCTCGTAGGCGGCCTCCCAGCGCTGCGAGCGGAAGCTGGCCTCCGCCGCGCGGTCGGCCAGCTCGCCGAACTGTTTTTCGCTGCGCGCGACCAGGCCGAGGGCGCGCACGGTGCGCACGCCGGCCAGGCTCTCCTGCACCTGCTGGTTCAGGTCGCCGAAGCGCGCCAGCGAATCCTGGGCCGCGGTGTGCAGATGCCTGGAGATCCACCAGAAGGCCCCTCCCATCAACGGGAAAGGCAGCAGCGCCGCGAGGCCCAGCCGCCAGTCGATGCCGAGGGTCATCATGGCCAGCACGAGGACCAAGGTCTGCGAGCCGTCGAAGCCCGCCAGCATGGCCTCGCCGGCGGCCTGCTCGACGGTGTCGATGTCGTTGGTCGCCAGCGCCATCAGGTCGCCGGTGCGCTGGGCCTGGAACCAGGCCGGCCCCTGCAGCGCGAGCCGCGCATACAGCCGCGTGCGCAGCCGCGCGCCGAGCCGGAAGGAGGCCTTGAACAGCGTCAGCCGCCAGCCCGCGCGCAGCAGGTAGATGACGAGGCCGGCCGCGACGAGCAGGCCCAGCTGGCGCAGCAGCGCGGCGCCCTGCAGATGGCCGGCCACCAGCGCATCGACGACATGGCCGACCTGACGCGGTATCCAGACCGTCAGCAGCGCGATGCAGCTGAGCATGCCGCCCGCCGCGGCGTAGGCGCGCCAGTGCTCGCGGACGAAGCCGGCCAGCATGCGATGCAGCGCGGACGAGGAAGAGGCGGCGGAGGCGGGCATGAGGGGCGCCAGTGTCGCCTGGGCCGGCCGCCCGGCGCCAAAAACGGCACCGCCCGGGGGTGAGCCGGGCGGTGCGCGGGTGGTCGGGGTGCGCCCTGGGGCGCCATCCGGTATCAGTTCACCTTGGCGGCATCGGCATTGCGCTTGTGCACGTCGTGGGCCTTCTTCGCCTTGGCCTCGCCGAGTTCCTTGCGCTCCTGCTGGCGGTCGGCGCGGGCCGCGGCCAGGTCGGACTTGGCGTGGGCCTCGTTGCGCTTGAGGCCGCCGATCTCGCGGTTCTCCTGCTCGCGCGCCTTTTCGTCGCGCTGGGCGGCGGCCATGTCGCCGCGCTTGATGGCGGCGTCCTCGGCGCGCTGGTCGGCATTGCGTTCGCCGCGCTCCGTGGCCAGCTTGCGCTCGTCGCGCGCCACCCTTGCCTTGTCCGCGCCGACCTGGGCGTTGTCCTGCGCGATCTCCTTGCGCTGGTACTGGATGTTGCGGTTGTCCTTGCGGATCTGGGCGTTGTCCTGCTTGACCTGGGCCACCGGATCGGGGGCCGAGGCGGGGGCGGTCTGGGCCGAGGCCGCGCCACCGAGGGCGAGAACGATCGTGGCAAGCGCGAAGGAAACGACGGTCTTCATGAGATGGCTCCTGGGGTTGGGGTGGTGGAGTTGCGTTGAAAAAACGGCGGGCCCGTGCGGTGAACAACGCCGCCCTCCCTATCCCGTTGACCACGGACGGCTTGCCGACAGCTTGCCTGCCGGCCCAGCGAAGCTCAGTACGTCCTGCCGCCCTTGAACTGCGCATGCTGGCGGCGCGCCAGCGTCGTGCTGCGGCTCATGGCCTCGAAGCTGACGCGCGCATGGGCGTGCATGATGGCCAGGCCCAGCGCGTCGGCCGCGTCCTTGCCGGGCAGGCCGGGCAGGTTCAGCAGGCGCTGCACCATGGCCTGGATCTGCTCCTTCTTCGCATGGCCGTGGCCGACGATGGCCTTCTTCATCTGCAGGGCCGTGTACTCGCTGACGGCGAGGTCCGCGGACACCAGCGCCGTCAGCGCCGCTCCGCGCGCCTGGCCCAGCAGCAGCGTGGACTGCGGGTTCACGTTGACGAAGACGATCTCCACCGCCGCGCACTGCGGCTGGTAGCGCGCCGTGACCTCGCGGATGCCGTCGAACAGGATCTTCAGCCGCGCCGGCAGGTCGCCGGTGGCGACGCCGCTGGTCTTGATCGTGCCGCTGGCGACATAGGCCAGCCGCGGGCCGTCGGCGTCGACGACGCCGAAGCCGGTGGTCTGCAGGCCGGGGTCGATGCCGAGGATGCGCATCACCGATAACCGAGCGGCAGCTGGAAATACCAGCGCACCGAATGGAACAGGATGGGCGCCGCGAAGCACAGCACCGCGATGCGGTCCAGCAGGCCCACCGCGCCGGTGATGGAGCTGCGGTTGCCCCAGTACAGCACGCCGGCGTCCTTCTTCAGCGCCTTCATGACGAGGCCGCCGAAGCCGGCCGCCGCGGCCGTCAGGAAGGCCATGGCCAGGGCCTGGCCGGCCTTGAAGGGCGTGATCCAGAACAGCAGCAGGCCGGCGACCGAGCCGGTCAGCGTGCCGATCCACCAGGCCCGCATCGAGAAGCTGCGGCTGATGTGGCGCGCGACCGGGCGGCGGCGCAGCGTGCGGGTCGCGATCTCCTGCGCGATCTGCGAGGCCGCGACGACCATGACGAGGAAGAACAGCAGGAAGGCGCCGCGGCCGGTGTAGCCGGGGAAGTCCAGCAGCAGCAGGGCCGGCGCATGCGACAGCCCGTAGACGCAGACCATCACGCCCCACTGGATCTTGGCGTTGCGCTCCAGGTAGTTGCGTGGGTCGTCGGCCAGCGCGCTGACGATGGGCAGCACGAGGAAGCCGTAGACCGGCAGGAAGACGGCGAACAGGTCGAAGAAGCGCGTGCCGCAGATCATGTACTGCACCGGCAGCAGCACGAAGAAGGCGACGATCAGCGTGCGGTGGTCGCTGCGCTGGGTGTGCATGAGGGTGATGAACTCGCGCAGCGCCAGGAAGGAGAACAGCGCGAACAGCAGCGTCGCGCCCAGCGGCCCCGAGATCCACGCGACCCAGAACATGCAGCCGCCGATCCAGGCCGCGCGCAGGTCGCGGCGCACGCGCTCCCAGGTCAGCTGCGAGGCCAGCCGCGCATGCTCGTCGGCGCGCTCGCGCAGCGAGTTCAGGAACAGGCCCACCGTCAGCAGGACCAGGAAGCCGAACAGCACGACGAAGAGCAGGGCCACCTGCTCGCTGGCGGTCAATTGCCGGAGCCAGTTCATCAGAAGCTATGAATGAATCCGGCGCGCCCGAGCGGAGCGCGCCAAGGGCCCCAATCTAGGCGCAAAGCGCAGCCGTAGCGCGGGCTACGGCGAGCATTTGCAACGACGAGTGGGGTCCTTGGGGCGGGACGAGCGGGTGTGCAGGGTTCGTTCATAGCTTCTCAATCCTCCCCGTCGTGGCCGACCGCGTGCGGATCGGGCCGCTGCTCCATGACCGCCTCGCGGGCGCGGCACAGGAAGTCGGCCTTGCTCTCGCCCTCGCGCAGCTGGATGGGCTCGCCGAAGGTGACCGTGCAGAGGATGGGCACCGGCACGACCTCGCCCTTGGGCATCACGCGCTGCACGTTGTCGATCCAGGTCGGGATCAGCTTCACGTGCGGGAACTGCTCGGCCAGGTGGTAGATGCCGCTCTTGAAGGGCTGCGGGCTGCCCTTGCTGGAGCGCGTGCCCTCGGGAAAGATGACCAGGGAGTCGCCGTTGGACAGCGCCTCGGCGAGGGGCTCCAGCGGGTCCTCGTCGGGGTTGGCGCGGGTGCGGCTGACGTAGATGGCGTTGAAGACCTCGGTCGTCAGCCAGCGCTTGAGGGCGCTGGTCGTCCAGTAGTCGCGCGCGGCGATGGCCCGCGTCTGCGCGCGCAGCTCATGCGGGAAGGCGGCCCAGATCAGGACGAGGTCGAAATGGCTCTGGTGGTTGGCGATGTAGATGCGCTGCTCCGCCATCGGCGGGCAGCCCTTCCAGTGGCCCTGCGCGCCGGTGATCAGGCGGGCGATGAAGGCGAGCAACTGGCCGGTGAAGGCGGCTAGCGTCATGGGGCGGGATTATCGCGGCCGCCACCCTGCCGCATGGCCGCTGCGTAGAGCGTGTTTACGCTCTCAGGGCTTACCAGTCGTCGCCGCCGCCGCCGCCACCGCCGCCGATGTCGCCACCGCCGGCATCGCCGCCGCCCCAGCCGTCGCCGCGGCCGAAGTCGACGTCGCGCGAGGCCAGCTCGTCGGCCGCGCCGTTGCCGCCGCCGTCGAAGCTGCCGGGCACGAGGCCGCTGGCGCCGCCCGTGTCGCGCGGCAGGCTGCGCTCGTCATGGCCTTCGTGCAGCATCTTCTCGGCCAGCATGCCGGCCGCGACGCCGCCCGCCGCGGCCAGGCCGACGCCGAGCATGCCGGAGCCGCCGGGCGCCGGCGCCGGGCCGTAGCCGGGGCCATAACCGGCGCCGTAGCCGGGCGCGCCGCCGCCATAGCTGCCGGCCATCGCAGGCTGGCTCTGCACGGCCGTGCGGTTGCGCATCCAGCGCGTCACCAGCCAGATGAAGACGACGACGCCGACGACGAGCAGCCACACCGGCACGCCGCCGCTGCGCTCGACCGGCGCGGCCCGCAGCGGCGGCGCGGCGCCGACGACGGCCGGCGCCGTGGCCTTCGCGGCCCCCGCCTGCTCGCGCTGCAGCAGCTGCTCGAAGGCGCTGAACTTGGCCGGATCGGCGAACTTGATGGCCGGGTCCAGCGCGCGGGCGCGCTGGCTGTGCTCGGCCGCCTCGGTGAACTGGCGCTCGTGGGCCAGGATCTCGGCCAGCACATAGTGGGCGCGGGCGCTGTCGGGCTTGGCCGCGACGACCTCGCGCACCATCTTCTCGGCGCCGGCGTAGTCGCCGCGCTGCACGGCGGCCTGCACTTCGTCGATCTTGGGCAGGGCCTGGGCCGTGCCCAGCCACAGCGCGGCCAGCAGGCCGAAGCACAGCAGCAGCATTCGGGGAAACTTCATCTCAACACTCCTCAAACCATGGGCCGCGCGCGACGCGCACGGACAGACGACAGTTTGCACCGGGATTTGGCGACAGCCCTTCAGATTTCAAGGGCTTTAGAACCAGTAGTCGCGGACGCAGCGGCCATCGCCCGGCAGGTCGTCGAAGCTGTCCAGCCCGTCGAAGTGATCGATCGGGATGGCGGCCACGGCCCCGGGCTCGGCCAGGCGCAGGTTGACGGCGATGCGGCGGCGCCCGTCCTCGTCCAGCTTCAGCGCGCGCCAGAAGGCCACGCAGGCACAGCGCGGGCAGAAGTGGAATTCGATGGCGCTGCCGCGCACATAGGCCCGGGTCTGGCCGCTGACGTGGATGCCCTGGTCGACATAGTCGTAGGCCCATAACGTGCCGTAACGGCGGCAGACGGTGCAGTTGCAGGCGGTGGCGCCATCAGGCAGGCCGTCAAAACGCCAGCGCACCGCGCCGCAGTGGCAGGAACCTTCGATCATGATCGTCGTGCCTCCGTTGCAGGCCGCGGTCAACCGGTCCGCGGCTCCGGGCCGGCGATGCACTCGTAGTGCAGCACCGTCGGGAAGGGATCATAGAAATGATGCAGCAGCCGGCGCCAGTCCTGGTACTCCGGCGACTGGCGAAAGCCGACCTCGTGAGCCTCGACGCTCTCCCAGCGCACCAGCAGCATGTAGTGGCCGGCCCGCTCCAGGCAGCGCTGCAGCTCGTGGCCGAGGTAGCCGGACATGGACGAAATGATGCGCTGCGCCTCCGCGAACGCGGCCTCGAAGGCCGCGCCCTGGCCGGGGCGGACCTGCAGCTGGGCAATCTCCAGGATCATCGTCAGACTTCGGCGCGCATCATCTGCGCGGCCTTCTCGCCGATCATCATCGCCGGCGCGTTGGTGTTGCCGCTGATGAGGGTGGGCATGATGGACGCGTCCACCACGCGCAGGCCCTGCAGGCCGTGCACGCGCAGCCGGGCGTCGACGACGGCGCCCTCGTCCGCCCCCATGCGGCAACTGCCCACCGGGTGGTAGATGGTGTCGACGCGCTGGCGCAGCAGGGCCTCGATGTCGGTGTCGCTGCGCGCGTCGGCGCCCCACATCTCGCGGCTCCAGTGCGCGCGCAGCGCCGGCTGGTTCAGCAGCTCGCGCGTGAGCTTGTAGCCGGCCACCATCTGCGCGAGGTCCTCGGGGTGCTGGAAGAAGGCCGGGTCGATCAGCGGCGCGGCGTTCACGTCGGGGCTGGCCAGCTTCAGCGTGCCGCGGCTGCGCGGGCGCAGCAGGCAGACGTGGCAGGACATGCCGTGGCCCCAGCGCAGCTTGCGCGCATGGTCTTCCACGGCGGCCACGACGAAGTGCAGCTGCACGTCGGGCCGCGCCTGCGCCGCGCTGCTGCGCAGGAAACCGCCGCCCTCGGCGAAGTTGCTGGTCAGCATGCCGCGGCGCTCGCCGCGGTAGCGGCGCAGGGCCTTCCAGAACGCCAGGCCGCCGCGCAGCGACAGGCCGAAGGTGTCCAGGCTGCTGCTGCGCAGGCCGAAGACGAAGTCGGGGTGGTCCTGCAGGTTGGCGCCGACGCCGGGCAGGTGGTGCAGCACCGGGATGCCCAGCGCCTGCAGCTGGGCCGCGTCGCCCACGCCCGACAGCATCAGCAGCTGCGGCGACTGGATGGCCCCCGCGGCCAGCACGACCTCGCGCCGGGCCTGCAGGCGGCGCAGCACGCCGCCCACGCGCACCTCCACGCCCACCGCGCGGCGGCCGTCGAACAGGATGCGCTGCACCTGGGCTTGGGGCCTCACGCGCAGATTGGGCCGGCCCAGATGCGGGCGCAGATAGGCGCGCGCCGCGTGGCAGCGCTCGCCGCGGTCCTGCGTGACCTGGTAGATGCCGATGCCTTCCTGGGTGTCGCCATTGAAGTCGGCGTTGATGGCATGGCCCGCCTCGCGGCCGGCCGCGACCCAGGCCTGCTGCAGCGGGTTGTCGCTGCGCAGCTGGCTGACCTTGAGCGGGCCGTCGCGGCCGTGCAGCGGCGCGCCGAAGCTGTCGTTGCCCTCGCTCTTGACGAAGAAGGGCAGCACGTCGTCCCAGCCCCAGCCCGGGTTGCCGAGCGCGGCCCAGTGGTCGTAGTCCTCGCGCTGGCCGCGGATGTAGACCATCGCATTGATGCCCGACGAGCCGCCCAGCATCTTGCCGCGCGGCACATAGCCGCGCCGGCCGGTCAGGCCCGGCTGGGGCACGGTCTCGAAGGCGTAGTTGTGCAGCTTGCTGGGCACCATCAGCACGGCGGCCGTGGGCACGGTGCCCAGCCAGTTGTTGACGTCGGCGCCGGCCTCCAGCACCAGCACGGCGGTGCCCGGATCCTCGCTCAGCCGGCCGGCCAGCGCCGAGCCGGAGGAACCGCCGCCGATGACGATGACGTCATGGGTTTCGTCGAAGCATTGGGTGTCGTTCATGTCCGGTGCTCTTGTCGATGCATCGAGGCTAAACCCAACACGCCGGCCCACCATCGGGGGCGGCCCTGGACTAGAGGCGCGCGTCTAGACGCGCAGGTGACAGGTCTCATGCCCGATGCCGCGAGACGGCATCGGTCCCATCTCAGTGCCGGAAGTGACGGACGCCGGTCAGCACCATCGCGATGCCGCGCTCGTCGGCCGCGGCGATGACCTCGTCGTCGCGCATCGAGCCGCCCGGCTGGATCACGCAGGTGGCGCCGGCGTCGGCCAGCACGTCCAGTCCGTCGCGGAACGGGAAGAAGGCGTCGCTGGCCACGGCCGAGCCCTGCAGGCTCAGGCCGGCGTGCTGGGCCTTGATGGACGCGATGCGGGCCGAGTCCAGGCGGCTCATCTGGCCGGCGCCGACGCCCAGCGTCATGCCGCCGCCGCAGAAGACGATGGCATTGCTCTTGACGTGCTGGGCCACGGTCCACGCGAACATCAGGTCGTCGAGCTGCTGGGCCGTGGGCTGCAGCGTCGTGACGACCTTGAGGTCTTCGCGCTTCAGGAAGTGGTTGTCGGCGGTCTGCAGCAGCAGGCCCGAGCCGACGCGCTTGCTGTCGCCGGCGTTGCGGCCCTGCTGCCAGGGCGTCGTCCCCCCCTGCGGCAGAGCGATCTGCAACAGGCGCACATTGGCCTTGCCCTTGAAGATCTCCAGCGCCTCGGCGCTGAACGCAGGCGCCATCAGCACCTCGACGAACTGCTTGCTGACCAGCTGCGCTGCCGCGCCGTCCACCTCGCGATTGAAGGCGATGATGCCGCCGAAGGCGCTGGTGGGGTCGGTCTTGAAGGCCTTGCCATAGGCCTCGGCCGCATTCGCCGCGACGGCCACGCCGCAGGGGTTGGCGTGCTTGACGATGACGCAGGCCGGCACGTCGAAGCTCTTCACGCACTCCCAGGCCGCGTCGGCGTCGGCGATGTTGTTGTACGAGAGCTCCTTGCCCTGCAGCTGCTTGGCCGTCACCAGCGAGCCGGGGGCCGGGAAGAGGTCGCGGTACAGCGCGGCGGTCTGGTGCGAGTTCTCGCCGTAGCGCAGGTCCTGCACCTTGACGAAGGTCGCGTTCATCTGCGCCGGGTACTCGGCCTTGCTGCCGTCTTCCTGCAGCGCCGACAGGTAGTTGCTGATGGCCGCGTCGTACTGGGCGATGCGGTTGAAGGCGGCAACGCTGCAGGCGAAGCGAGTCTTGTCGCTGGTACGGCCACTCGCTTTGAGTTCGTCGAGCACGGCGGCGTACTGGGCCGCGTCGGTCAGCACCGTGACGTCCTTCCAGTTCTTGGCCGCGCTGCGCACCATGGCCGGGCCGCCGATGTCGATGTTCTCGATGGCGTCTTCCAGCGTGCAGCCGGGCTTGGCGACGGTGGCCTCGAAGGGGTAGAGGTTGACGGCCAGGATGTCGATGCGCGTGATGCCGTGCTTCTCCATCGCGGCGACATGCTCGGGCAGGTCGGAGCGGGCCAGCAGGCCGCCGTGGATCTTGGGGTGCAGCGTCTTCACGCGGCCGTCCATCATCTCGGGGAAGCCGGTGTGCTCGGCGACCTCGGTGACGGGCAGGCCGGCCTCGGCCAGCAGCTTGGCGGTGCCGCCGGTGGACAGCAGCTTGGCGCCGAGGGCGTGCAGGCCCTTGGCGAAGTCGAGGATGCCGGTCTTGTCGGAAACCGAGAGGAGTGCGGTGAGTTGAGTCATATCTACCTGGTCAGTTGGGGTCGGAGCTTTTCGCTGCGCTCAAAGGTCCAACCCGCAAGGTTTTAAAGATCGTGATCGGTCAGCTTGCGGCGCAGCGTGTTGCGGTTGATGCCCAGCCATTGCGCGGCCTTGCTCTGATTGCCGCCGGCCTCGCGCATGACGATCTCGAACAGCGGCTTCTCGACCAGCTTGACCAGCATCTCGTGCATCGAATGCGGCTCCTGGCCGTCGAGGTCGCGGAAGAAGGCTTCGAGGTTGTCGCGCACGCAGGCGTCGATGGGATTAGGCGGGTTGGTGTTCTTCTGGGCACTCATGACAGGAGCGTGTGGGTTCAGGCAGCGCAGGCTTCGTCGGCCTGTGCGTCTTCGTCGTTGGCCGCTTCGGTGGGAGGCAGCCGGTCGTGGGTCTGGCCGAGGTCGTCGAACCAGTCGCGGAGCGCCTGCACCTGCTCGTCGCAGCGCTCCAGGATGTTCATGCGTTGGCGGAAGTCTTCGCCGCCGGGCAGGCCGCGCACGGCCCAGCCGATGTGCTTGCGCGCGCTGCGCACGCCGCTGCGCTCGCCGTAGAGGCCGTAGTGGTCGTGCAGATGCTCGGTCAGCAGGTCGCGGGCTTCGGGCACGGTGGGCGCGGCCAGGTGCTCGCCCGTCGCCAGGAAGTGCGCCACCTCGCGGAAGATCCACGGCCGGCCTTGCGCCGCGCGGCCGATCATCAGCGCGTCGGCCCGCGTGTAGGCCAGCACGTCGCGGGCCTTCTCGGGGCTGTCGATGTCGCCGTTGGCGACGACGGGAATCGCCAGCGCGGCCTTCACGGCGGCGATGGTGTCGTACTCGGCCAGGCCCTTGTAGCCCTGCTCGCGCGTGCGGCCGTGGATGGTCAGCATCGCGATGCCGGCGGCCTCGAAGCTGCGCGCCAGGCGCAGCGCGTTGCGCTCCTCAAGACTCCAGCCGGTGCGCATCTTCAGCGTGACGGGCACGCCACGCGGCGCGCATACCGCGACGACGGCTTCGACGATTTCCAGCGCCAGCGCCTCGTTGCGCATCAGCGCCGAGCCCGCCCACTTGTTGCAGACCTTCTTGGCCGGGCAGCCCATGTTGATGTCGATGATCTGGGCGCCGCGGTCGATGTTGTAGGCCGCCGCCTCGGCCATCATGGCCGCGTCGGTGCCGGCGATCTGCACGGCGATGGGGCCCGGCTCGCCCGCATGGTCGGCGCGGCGCGAGGTCTTCAGGCTGCCCCACAGCTCCTTGCGCGAGGTGACCATCTCGCTGACCGCATAGCCCGCCCCCAGGCGCCGGCAGAGCTGGCGGAAGGGCCGGTCTGTCACTCCCGCCATCGGCGCCACGAAGAGCCGGTTGGGGAGGAGGTGGGGGCCGATCTGCACGAGGGGTCTGCTTAAAAAAGAGGCGAGATTGTAGCTAGGGGTCTGCGCGGCAGCGCGCATGGCCCGCGCGCCGCCGCGCAGACCCCTTGCCCGTCCGTCGACAATGCCGGCATGGAAGCCTGGCTCGCCCAACTCATCCACGATCTGCTCGCCGCGCTGGCCCTGCCCCAGGTCGGCCTGGTCGCGGTCTTCATCATCACTTTCGTCTCGGCGACGCTGCTGCCGCTAGGCTCGGAGCCGGCCGTCTTTCTCGTCGCCAAGGCCGACCCGGGCATGTTCTGGGCCGTCATCGCGGTCGCCACCGTGGGCAACACCCTCGGCGGCATCACGAGCTGGTGGGTGGGCTATGGCGCGGAAAGGGCGGTCGAAGCGGTCCAGCATCGCGAGCCGCCCAACCCGCGGGCGCTGGCCTGGCTGAAGCGCTTCGGCCCCAGGGCCTGCGTGCTGAGCTGGCTGCCCATCGTCGGCGACCCGCTCTGCGCCGTGGCCGGCTGGCTCAGGCTGCCGTTCTGGCCCTGCGTGGGCTGGATGGCGCTGGGCAAGGGCCTGCGCTTCATCTGTTTCACGGCCGCCTTGCTGTGGCTGGTTCCCGAATCATGGATGTCATGGATGCAATGAACACCCCCGCCTACCAAGACCTGGTCGCGCGCCAGCGACGCCTGCACCACCTCGGCCACCTGCAGGCCATCGCGCAATGGGACCAGGCCGCCAACATGCCGGCCAAGGGCAACGAGGCGCGCAGCCTGGCCCTGGCCGAGATGGACGGCCTGCTGCACCAGCTCGCCACCGACCCCGCGCTGCCCGGCCTGCTGGACGCCGCCGCCACCGAGCCGCTGGACGACACCCAGCGCGCCAACCTGCGCGAGATCCGCCGCGCCTGGCGCGCCGCGAATGCGCTGCCGCAGGCGCTGGTGGAGGCCAAGAGCCTGGCCAACAACCGCTGCGAGCACGCCTGGCGCACGCAGCGCCCGGCCAACGACTGGGCCGGCTTCCTGCCCAATCTGCGCGAGGTGCTGAAGATCGCCCGCCAGGAGGCCGAATGCCTGTCGCAGAGCGCGGGGCTGTCGAAGTACGACGCGCTGCTGGACGTCTACGAGCCGGGCATGCGCAGCGCGGAGGTCGAGCGCGTGTTCGCGCCGCTGCGCCAATGGCTGCCGGGGCTGATCCGCGACGTCATCGCGAAGCAGTCGCGCGAGACCGTCATCGAACCGATCGGCCCCTTCCCCACCGCGGCGCAGAAGGCGCTCGGCCTGGACGCGATGAAGCTGATGGGCTTCGACTTCGCGGCCGGCCGGCTGGACGAGAGCACCCATCCCTTCTGCGGCGGCGTGCCCGAGGACGTGCGCATGACGACGCGCTACCGCGAGGACGACTTCCTGCCCAGCCTGATGGGCACCATCCACGAGACCGGCCACGGCCGCTACGAGCAGAACCTGCCGCGCGAGCTGCTCGGCCAGCCCATCGCCCGCGCACGCTCCATGGGCATCCACGAAAGCCAGAGCCTGAGCTTCGAGATGCAGCTGGGCAGCCACCCGGCCTTCGCCGCCCTGCTGGCGCCGCTGCTCGTGAAGCACTTCGGCGAACAGCCCGCCTTAGCGCCCGCCAACCTGCACAAGCTGCTGACGCGCGTGCAGCGCGGCTACATCCGCGTGGATGCCGACGAGGTGAGCTACCCGGCCCACATCCTGCTGCGCTTCGACATCGAGCGCGCGCTGATCGAGGGCGAGGCCGAGGTGGAGGACATCCCGGCGCTGTGGGACGCGAAGATGGCCGAGCTGCTGGACCTCGACACGCGCGGCAACTTCAAGGACGGCCCCATGCAGGACGTGCACTGGGCCGCCGGCCTGTTCGGCTACTTCCCCTGCTACACGCTGGGCGCGATGTACGCGGCGCAATGGTTCGCGGCGATGCGCGCCCAGCAGCCGCAGCTCGACGCGCAGATCGCCGGCGGTGAACTCGGCGGCGTGTTCGGCTGGCTCGGCAGCAACATCTGGCAGGCCGCCAGCCGCTGGGAGACGCCGGAACTGGTCAGCCGCGCCAGCGGCGAGGCGCTGAACCCGGCGCACTTCGAGGCCCATCTGCGCGGCCGCTACCTGGGCGCTTGAAAGCAAGACGCCGAGGGGCGAACCCCTCGGCGTCGGTCACTCAGCAGGCCGGGCAATCAGCCGGCGGTCTTGGCGCGGTGGATGCGCTTGCTCTGGTGGTTCTCGGCGCGCTGCACGCGCTGCTGCTCGCCGGCACCGACATGCCCGTCCGCCGCGGCATGCGCTTCGACACGATCCACATGGGCCTGCCCCTGCTCCAGGCGGGCCGCCTCATGCTGGGTCAGCGAACCCGTCTGCAGGCCGTTCTCGATGCGCTTCTCCTGGTTCACGTTGCGCTGCACGTCGGCCTGCATGCGCTGGCTGGAGGCGGACAGCGGGTTGCCGTTGACGCCGTTGGTCTCGGCCGCCTTGATGTCGCGGCTGGCCTTGTTCTGCGCGGCGCGCAGCTGGCGGCGCTCGGCGGGGCTGAGCTTGCCATCCTTCATGTCCTTGGCCTGCAGCTTGTCGACCTTGGCCTCGTCGCGCTCCAGCAGGCCGGCCTCACGCGTCGTGATCTTGCCGCTCTGCAGGCCGTTCTCGATGCGCTGCTGCTGGTTCACGTCGCGCTGCACCGTGGTCTGCGCGGTGACGGGGGCGGCCGGCGCTGCGGGCGTCTGGGCCATGGCGGCACCAGTCAGCAGGGCAAGGGCGGCGGCGGCGATCAGGGAGGTCTTCATTGGGAGGGTCCTTTCAGCGGTCAGCGACGGCTGGCCTGAGCAATCAACGCCGCGCCCCGCAACGGGTCGACCGACGCGCACACCGATCGGTGAGAGGAAGTAACCGGCCTGAAGGCTTGCCGACAGGCGCGCCGTGCGCGCAAAAAAAGGGGCCGCCTCACGAGAAGCGGCCCGCCAAACGATCTCTCCATCCAACCCACTGCGCTTCCCCGGCCCCCCGGCCTTCTCCGCGCGTGGCGCCCGGTCTTGTGTTCTCGGGCTCGGCCGCCGCAACTCGATTCGGCGACCGTGAACGGATTCTGGGCATGCCGCCCCGCGCTGCCATCCCCGCAAGCCGAGGGGGCCTGCGGCGCCGGCGTGACAGGCGTCACAGCAGCAGCGCCAGCCGCTCCAGGATCAGCGCGCCGAAGAAGGCCAGCCCGGCCACCAGCGTCCACTTGACGATGACGAGGCCCCGCCGCCGCCAGCGCGCCTGGCCGGTCGCGATGGAGAAGGCGAAGCAGACGACGGCGGAGAACAGCAGCAGGCCGATGAGGAGGCGGGCGATCACCATGCCGGCGCCAGCTCCGCAAAGCCCTTGGGCGCCTCGCGCTCGTCGCCGAAGCTGACCACCTCGTAGGCCGACTCGTCGGCCAGCAGCGCGCGCAGCAGCTTGTTGTTCAGCGCGTGGCCACCCTTGAAGGAGGTGTAGGCGGCCATCAGCGGCATGCCGGCGACCTGCATGTCGCCGATGGCGTCGAGGATCTTGTGCTTCACGAACTCGTCGTCGTAGCGCAGGCCGTCGGCGTTCAGCACCTTGTAGTCGTCGACGACGATGGCGTTGTCCATGGAGCCGCCCAGCGTCAGGCCGCGCGAACGCATCAGGTCGATGTCAGCCGTCATGCCGAAGGTGCGCGCGCGGGCGATCTCCTTCTTGTAAAGCCCTGAGCCCATGTCGAAGACGAAGCGGCTGCCGGTGGCGGCCACGGCCGGGTTGTCGAACTCGATCTCGAAGCTCAGCGTGTAGCCGTGGTGGGGCTCCAGCCGCGCCCACATCAGCTTCTTGCCCTCGCCCTGGCGCACCTCGACGGGCCTGTTCACCTTCAGGAAGCGCTTGGGCGCGTCCTGCATGACGATGCCGGCCGACTGCAGCAGGAAGACGAAGGCGGCGGCCGAGCCGTCCAGCACGGGCACCTCGTCGGCATTGATGTCGATGACGAGGTTGTCCAGGCCCAGGCCCGCGCAGGCGGACAGCAGATGCTCGATGGTCTGCACCTTGGGGCCGCCCGGGTCGCCCGCCGGGCTGATGGTGGTGGCCATGCGCGTGTCGCTGACCGACATGACGCCGACCGGGATGTCCACCGGCGGGCAGAGGKCCACGCGGCGGRAGACGATGCCGGTGTCCGGCGGCGCGGGGCGCAGCGTCAGCTCGACCTTCTGGCCGCTGTGGATGCCGACGCCGACGGCACGCGTGATGGACTTCAGGGTGCGTTGCTTGAGCATGCCCCGATTGTCCCGGATCAGGCCTGAGCCTTGCGCTCCACGGGCAATCGCAAGGACAGCCGCGTGCCCAGGCCGGGCGTGGAGTCGATGCGCAGCTTGCCGCCCAGGTGCTGGGCGCGCTTGATCTGGCTCTTCAGGCCACGGCCGTGCTGCACGTTCTGCAGCTCGAAGCCGGCGCCGTCGTCCTCGACGCGGATCTCGACATAGCTGCCGTGATGGCGCGTGACCATGCGCACGCGACTGGCGTTGGCGTGCTTGACGACATTGTTCAGCGCCTCCTGCATCAGGCGCAGCACGTGCAGCGCGTCGGGCGGCTCCAGCCAGTCCAGCGGCGGCAGGTCCTGCACGTCCCACTCCAGCTTCAGCCCGCCGACCTGCAGGCGCTTGCCCAGTCGGTAGCGCATCGTCGCCAGCAGCGAAACCAGGTCGTGGCCCACCGGCTCCAGCGAATCGATGACCAGGCGCAGGTCGTCCACGCATTCGCGCAGCACCTCCACGCACTGCTCGTGCGACATGCTGCCCTGCTCCATCGCGACCAGGGCCGACAGCAGCGAGGAGCCCAGGCCGTCATGCATGTCCGCCATGATGCGCTGGCGCTCCAGCAGCAGGGCCTGCTGGCGCTCGGCCTCGCGCAGCTGCGCGTTCTGTGCCTGCAGCACGGAGACCTGCTCGTCCAGGTTCTCCTGCAGCTGGCTGTTCTCGGCCTGGAACTGCTCGACCGCGCCGACATAGCGGCGCTGCACCGCGTACAGGAAGCTGACCATGACGGTCAGCGTCGCGAACGGCATCAGGAAGACATGCTCGGGCCAGGCCCAGCCGGCCAGCACGGCCAGGTCGTGGGCACCGAGCACGACGCCGCAGACCAGGGCCAGGGCCATGACGCGCAGTTCGGGGCGGCGCTCGCGCCAGGCCAGCCGGCAGACCCAGGCCACGCCGACGGCGGCGACCGCGGCCGTCACCGCGTACTGCAGCACCACCATGTCGAGCCGGCGCAGCCACAGCGGCATGCTGAACAGGCTGACGAGCAGCACGCTGCCGAGCAGCACGCGCTCCAGCCGGGGTGCGCGCCGGCTCGCGAAGCGCAGTGCGAACAGCAGCGCCGTCAGCATGACCCAGGCCATGGACGCATGCGTGGCCCACCAGAACCAGTCCTGCCCCCAAGGCGACTCCGGCAGGCCGGCGTAGTAGTGCAGGCAGCGCACCATCCAGGCCGCGGCGCTCGCCGCGAACAAGCCGTAGATGGCCTCGCCCGGGCGGCGCAGCCACAGCATCAACGCGAACAGGCCCAGCACTGCCAGCGTCAGGCTGACGGCCTGCGGCAGGGCGGTCTGAAGCCGCAGCCGCCACTGCCAGCGCTTCTCGAGCACATCGCGCGGGCCGACCCAGATGCGCGACACGGCGTGGTAGCTGCCGGCCGGCACCGGCAGCGCGACGACGAGCTCCAGCCCGCGCTCGCCCGCGCCGGGCAGCGGCAGCCACAGCGGCCGGATCCACTGCTCGCGCTCGGCGTGCCGGTTGTCGAGCAGCAACTGCCAGCCCGGGCCGTGACGCGCCAGCACCGCGGCCGACAGCGTGGCCAGGCGCGGCAGGTAGAGGGCCAGCGGCTCGTCGGCACCGGGCGGGATGCGCAGCCGGTACCAGCGCATCTGATACCCGGCCGCGTCGCCGACCAGGGCCGCGCCGGGGCGGGCCTGCACGTCGGGCAGGACCACAGGCCGCCAGGCCGTGCCGGCCTCGGGCGGCAGCAGTTCGGGCGGCAGCGTGAGTTGGTCGCCGCCAGACACCGTCTGGTGACGCAGCGCGGCCCACCAGGCCTCGAGCTGGGCCGGCGTCCAGGCGCTGGCCGCGAGCTCGGTGGGAGCCGCATCGTCGGCGGCGATGCCGGAACTCGGCTGGGGCAGACGCTGGGCCTGGGCCGGCATGCCGACTGCCAGCGCCAGCAGCAACAACAACCAGCCGCGCAGCAGGACGCGCAGCTCAGGCATCCCGGCTATTTCTGGGCATGGACATGGGGCGCCAGCATACGCGCGCGCCGGAAAGCAAAAGAGCGAGCCTGTCGCTCGCTCTTTGCGTGGCCTGCCTCGTGTCTGGCCGCCTGCATGCGGCCGGCCCTTCGGCAGGCGTCGGGCAAGACGCAGGGTCTTGCCCTTGGTCCTGCCTCAGTCAGCCTGCTTGCGCAGGAAGGCCGGGATCTCGATCTCGTCCATGCCGTTGGACGACAGCGCCTCGACCTTGGCGGCCGCGCTGCCCGAACGGCCATGGCGCCAGACGCTGGGCACGTTGGCGTTCGCGAAATCGCCCAGGCCCAGGCCGACATTGGCCTGCTGGGCCGTGGCGACCGGCGCGGCCATGGCCACGGCCTGCGTCAGCACGGGCATGCCGTCGGTGCCGTTGCGCACGACGGCCTGCGTCTGCACGACCTGCAGCGGCGCCTGCTGGCGGGCGCGGCCGGCGGTCAGGCCGGTGGCGATGACGGTCACGCGCAGCGCGTCGCCCAGGGTCTCGTCGTAGGCCGTGCCGAAGATGACGTGGGCGTCTTCCGAGGCGTAGCGCTTGATCGCGTTCATCGCGTTGCGCGACTCGCTGAGCTTGAAGTTGCTGCGGCCCGCGGCGATCAGCACCAGCACGCCGCGCGCGCCGGACAGGTCGATGCCCTCCAGCAGCGGGCAGGCCACGGCGGCCTCGGCGGCCTTGGCGGCGCGGTCCGGGCCGGTGGCCTGGGCCGTGCCCATCATCGCCTTGCCGGGCTCGCTCATCACCGTCTTCACGTCCTCGAAGTCGACGTTGACGAGGCCGGGGATGTGGATGATGTCGGAAATGCCGCCAACGGCGTTCTTCAGCACGTCATTGGCGTGCGCAAAGGCCTGGTCCTGCGTGACGTCGTCGCCCAGCACGTCGAGCAGCTTGTCGTTCAGCACGACGATCAGCGAGTCGACATTGGCCTCCAGCTCGGCCAGGCCGGCATCGGCCGCCTTGGCGCGGCGGCCGCCTTCGAATTCGAAGGGTTTGGTGACGACGCCGACGGTCAGGATGCCCATTTCCTTGGCGACGCGGGCAATCACCGGCGCGGCGCCCGTGCCGGTACCGCCGCCCATGCCGGCGGTGATGAACAGCATATTGGCGCCGGCGATGGATTCGCGGATGCGGTTTTCGGCTTCCTCGGCGGCGGCCTTGCCCATTTCGGGTTTGGCGCCGGCGCCCAGGCCGGTGGAGCCGAGTTGCAGCAATTGGTCGGCCTTGGAGCGGTTGAGGGCCTGCGCGTCGGTATTCGCGCAGATGAATTCAACGCCTTGAACGCCCTGGGCGATCATGTGGTCCACGGCATTGCCGCCGCCGCCACCGACCCCGATCACCTTGATTTGGGTGCCTTGGTCAAACTCTTCGATCATCTCGATGGGCATATCAAACCTCCTACTGCAATTGTGCCCTGGGCACATGAATGTTGACTAGTTGCTGAAACAAATTTTTCGTCGTCGGTGTTGGTTTTGGGGGGTCAGAAATTCCCCATGAACCAATCCTTGACCCGGCCGAGCAGGGTTTGCACCGAGCCGGCCTGCTGCGCCGCCTTGAAACCCCGGCTGCGCGACAGCCGGGCTTCTTCGAGCAGGCCCATGACGGTGGCCGATCGCGGGTTGGCGACCATGTCGTAAAGAGCCCCGGAATAGGTCGGCAGGCCGCGGCGGACGGGTTTCAGAAAAATGTCCTCGGCGAGTTCCACCATGCCCGGCATGACGGCCGAGCCGCCGGTCAGCACGATGCCGGAGGACAGCAATTCCTCATACCCGCTCTCGCGAATGACCTGGTGCACCAGCGAAAAGATTTCCTCGACGCGCGGCTCGATGACGCCGGCCAGCGCCTGCTTGGACAGCATGCGCGGGCTGCGGTCGCCCAGGCCGGGCACCTCCACCTGGTCGGACGGGTCGGCCAGCAGCTGCTTGGCGACGCCATACTCGACCTTGATTTCCTCGGCATCCTTGGTCGGCGTGCGCAGCGCCATCGCGATATCGCTGGTGATCAGGTCGCCGGCGATCGGGATGACGGCGGTATGGCGGATGGAGCCGCCGGTGAATATCGCGACATCGGTCGTGCCGGCGCCGATATCCACCAGCGCAACCCCCAGGTCGCGCTCGTCGGCGGTCAGGGCGGCATGGCTGGAGGCGCTCGGGTTCAAAACCAGCTGGTCGACCTCCAAACCACAGCGGCGCACGCATTTGACGATGTTCTCGGCGGCACTTTGGGCGCCGGTCACGATATGGACCTTGACCTCCAGCCGGCCGCCGCTCATGCCGATGGGTTCCTTGACCTCGTGGCCGTCGATGACGAATTCCTGCGGCTCGACCAGCAGCAGGCGCTGGTCGTTTGGGATATTGATGGCCTTGGCGGTTTCGACCACCCGGGTCACATCGACCGGCGTGACCTCCTTGTCGCGCACGATGACCATGCCGGTGGAGTTCTGGCCGCGGATATGGCTGCCGGTGATCCCCGTGTAAACCCGCGAGATTTTGCAATCGGCCATCATTTCGGCCTCTTTCAGGGCCTGCTGGATGGACTGCACGGTGGCGTCGATATTGACGACGACGCCGCGCTTCAAGCCATGCGACGGCGCCACGCCGAGGCCGGCGATACGCAATTCCCCCCCCGGCAAAACCTCGGCCACGACGGCCATGATCTTGGCGGTTCCGATATCCAAGCCGACGACCAGATCCTTGTATTCCTTGGCCATGTCCGTCCTCAACGCTTTCTATTTACGGGTTTACCCGGAATCTGTGTCGTCACGCCGCGCAGCCTGACCGCATAGCCGTCGGCGTGGCGCAGGTCGGCCGCGAGCAGCGGGCCGCGGTATTGCGCCGTGACCTGGGTGATGGAGCGGGCGAAGCGGCCGAAGCGCTCGGCGACTTCCGGCAAGCTGCCCCGGCCCAGCTCGATGACGGCACCGCTGCCGAAGGTCGCGCGCCATGAGCCGCGGCCGGACAGGTCCAGCCTTTCGATGCTTTCGCCCAGCTTCTCAGCGGCGGGCTGCAGCGCCCGCCACATCTGCAGCATCGGGCCGGCCGCGTTGGGCGGGCCGGCAAGCACGGGCAGGTCCTCGTCCTCGACGTCGCCGAGATTGGCCTGGAAGACCTCGCCGAAGCTGTTGACCAGGGCCGGCTCGGCGCTGGCCTCGCTGGCCGAGTCGGCGCTGTCGGTGCGCGCCTCCCAGTAGGCGGCGGCGCGGTGCTCTTCCAGCTTGACCTTGAGCCGCATCGGCCAGACGCGCTGCAGCTGCGCGTGGCGCACCCAGGGCACGGCCTCGAAGGCGGCGCGGCCGTCCTTCAGGTTCATGCTGAGGAAGGAGCCCTTCAGCCGCGGCAGCGCATTGGCGCGCAGCGACGCGACGCTGTTGCGGCTGACATCGCCGTCGACCTGGATGGCGCGGAAGTTGAACACCGGCAGCCGCACCGCCCAGCGCAGCAGGCCCCAGGCCGCCGTCGCCAGCAGCGCGGCGACGAGCAGCGCCGACACCGCGTTCATCAGGCGGACGTCGGGGGGCATTGCGACGGTGGCGACGGCAGAGTTCACTTCCCGTCCAACCTCGCTTGCGAAAGCAGCCACAGGCACAGCTGCGGGTAGGCTATGCCGACGGCCTTGGCGGCCTTGGGCACGAGGGAGTGCGAGGTCATGCCCGGGCTGGTGTTCATCTCCAGCAGGAAGGGCTTCATGTCGCCCTGGCGCAGCATCAGGTCGGCACGGCCCCAGCCGCGGCAGCCGAGCAGCCGGTAGGCCTGGAGCACGAGCTGCCGGATCTCGGCCTCGAGCGCGGCCGGCAGCGTGCCGAACAGGTATTGCGTCGTGTCGGTGTGGTATTTGTTCTCGAAGTCGTAGTTGCCCGCCTCGGCGCGGATCTCGACGACCGGCAGCGCCACCGCGCCATCGCCCTGCCCCAGCACGGCGCAGGTGACTTCGGGGCCTTCGATGCACTGCTCGAATAGCAATTCGTCGTCGAATCCTAGCGCCAGCTCGACCGCGCCCTGCATGTCGGAATAGCCGGCCGCCTTGGTGATGCCGATGCTGCTGCCCTCGTGCGGCGGCTTGACGATGACCGGCAGGCCGAGCTCGTCGGGAATCGTGCGGATGCGCTCGCGGGTCAGCTCGGCGCGCGTCAGCGCCAGGTATTGCGGCGTCGGCAGGCCCTCGGCGGCCCAGACGCGCTTGGTCATCGTCTTGTCCATCGCCACGCCGGAGGCCGTCACGCCCGAGCCGGTGTAGGGGATGCCCAGCCATTCGAGGGCGCCCTGCAGCGTGCCGTCCTCGCCGCCGCGGCCGTGCAGCGCGATGAAGGCGCGTGCGAAGCCTTCATCCTTCAGCGCCTGCAGCGGGCGCTCGGCGGGGTCGAAGGCGTGGGCATCGACGCCGCTGGCGCGCAGCGCGTCGAGCACGCCGGCCCCGCTCATCAGCGACACGGGGCGCTCGGCGCTCGTGCCGCCGAACAGCACGGCGACCTTGCCGAACGACTTGGCGTCGATGTTCAGGTCGATAGGCGTCTTCATCATGCCGACGCTCCTTGCGAAAAATATTGGGCGACGAGGCGCGGCAGCGCGCTCATCGAACCGGCGCCCATGCCGATGACGACGTCGCCGTCGCGGGTCAGCGCGGCCAGCGCGGCCGGCATGTCGGCCACCGCCGCGACGAAGTGCCGCGTGCCGACGGCATCGGCCAGCGCCTGGCCGGTCGCGCCGGCAATGGGCGCCTCGCCGGCCGAGTACACCTCGGTCAGCAGCACGACATCGGCGCCCTGCATCACGCGCACGAAGTCGGCGAAGCAGTCGCGCGTGCGGGTGTAGCGGTGCGGCTGGAAGGCCAGCACGAGGCGGCGGCCCGGATAGGCGCCGCGCGCGGCGGACAGCACGGCGGCCATCTCGACCGGGTGGTGGCCGTAGTCGTCGATCAGCGCGAAGCGGCCACCATCGGCGGCCGGCCATTGGCCGTGCTTCTCGAAGCGGCGGCCCACGCCGGAGAAGCCGGCCAGCGCCTTCAGGATGTCGGCATCGGCGCAGCCCAGCTCGGTCGCGATCGCGATGGCGGCCAGCGCGTTGCGCACGTTGTGCTCGCCGGCCAGGTTGAGCAGCACGTCGATGTCGGCCTGGCCTTCGCGCCGGCAGGTGAAGCGCATCTGCGCGCCGGCCAGCGCCTGCACGTTGACGGCGCGCACGCTGACGCCTGCGGACAGCCCGTAGCTGACGACCGGCCGCTCGATGCGGCCGAGGATGGCCCGCACGCCGGCATCATCCGCGCAGACCACGGCCGCGCCGTAGAAGGGCATGCGGTGCAGGAACTCGATGAAGGCCTCGTGCAGCTTCTCGACCAAGTGCCCATAGGTGTCCATGTGGTCCTCGTCGATGTTGGTGACGACGGACAGCACGGGGCTGAGCTTCAGGAAGGAGGCGTCGCTCTCGTCCGCCTCGACGACGATGAACTCGCCGCGGCCCAGGCGCGCGTTGGCGCCGGCCGCCGGCAAGGCGCCGGGCCGCCCCAAGCCTTGCCCGCCCCCGTGGGGGGCAGCCTGCGTATCCGCAGGCGTGGGGGCTCCGTACAGTTTGCCGCCGATGACGAAGGTCGGGTCCAGGCCGGCCTCGACGAGGATGGCCGTGACCAGCGAGGTCGTCGTCGTCTTGCCATGCGTGCCGGCGATCGCGATGCCGCGGCGCAGCCGCATCAGCTCGGCCAGCATGACGGCGCGCGGCACGACCGGCACCTGGCGCGCGCGCGCGGCGACGACCTCGGGGTTGTCGGCCGCGACGGCGGTGCTGGTGACCAGGGCCTGGGCGTCGCCGATATTGGGCGCCGCATGGCCGATCTCGACGCGCAGGCCGAGGGCGCGCAGCCTCTCGGTCGTCGCGCTCTCGACCGCGTCCGAGCCGCTGACCGCGAAGCCCAGGTTGTGCAGGATCTCGGCGATGCCGCTCATGCCGGCGCCGCCGATGCCGACAAAGTGCAAACGCTGTACGGCGTGCTTCACTTCAACATTCCTTCGATCTCATCGGCCACGCGCGCGGCGGCGCGCGGCCGGGCCAGCGAGCGAGCCTTCTCGCCCATCGCGAGCAGGGCCGCGCGGTCCAGGCCGGCCAGCAGCTCGTGCAGTTTCTCGGGCGTCAGCTCGGTCTGCGGCAGGTGGATGGCCGCGCCGTGCTGGGCCATGAAGATGGCGTTGTCGCGCTGGTGCGAGGTCGTGCTGACGACCAGCGGCACCAGCACCGCCGCGCAGCCGGCCGCGCACAGCTCGCTGACCGTGATGGCGCCGGCACGGCAGACGACGACGTCGGCCCAGGCCAGCGCCGCGGCCATGTCGTCGATGAAGGGCCTCACCTCGGCCGTCAGGCCGGCGTCGGTGTAGGCCTGCCAGACGGCGCCGAGGTGATCCTGGCCGGACTGGTGCAGCACCTGCGGGCGCTCTCCTTCAGGCCACAGCGCGAGCGCCTGCGGCAGCGTCTGGTTCAGCGCGCGCGCGCCGAGCGAGCCGCCCAGCACCAGCAGGCGCAGCGGGCCGATGCGATTGGCCATGCGCTCGGAAGGCAGAGGCAGCGCCTCGATCTCGGCGCGCACCGGATTGCCGCTGACGACGGCGCCGCGCGTCGAGGCCGCCGCCGCACCGTCGAAGCCGAATGCGATCCGGCGCGCAAAAGGTTTCAGCGCGGCATTGCTCTTCAGCATGGCCGCGTCGCCATTGACCAGCATCAGCGGCCGGCCGCTGAAGGCCGCCGCCAGGCCGGCGGGCACGCAGACATAGCCGCCCATGCCCAGCACCGCCGTCGCATGGCGCTGCTGGTAGACGCTGCGCGCCCGGCCCAGCGCCTTGAAGAAGCCGACGACGCCGCGCAGCATGTGGCCGAGGCCCTTGCCGCGCAGGCCGGCGAAAGGCAGCGCGTCGAGCTCGATGCCGCGTGCCGGCACCAGCCGGTTCTCCATGCCGGCCGGCGTACCGATCCACGACACGGTCCAGCCACGGCGCTGCATTTCTTCGGCCACCGCGAGGCCCGGAATGATGTGGCCGCCGGTGCCGGCGGCCATCACGACGAGGTGCTTCTCGCTCATGAACGCCCTCCACGCATCATCTGCCGGTTCTCCAGGTCAATCCGAAGCACGACCGCCAGCGCCACGCAGTTCATCAGGATCGCCGACCCGCCAAAGCTCATCAGCGGCAGCGTCAGTCCCTTGGTCGGCAGCGCGCCCAGGTTCACGCCCATGTTGATGAAGGCCTGGCCGCCCATCCAGATGCCGATGCCCTGCGCGTAGAGGCCGGCGAACACGCGGTCCAGCGCGATGGCCTGGCGGCCGATCAGGAAGCAGCGGCGGGTCAGCCAGAAGAAGGCGAGGATGACGACGGCCACGCCGGCAAAGCCCAGTTCCTCGCCGATGACGGCGAGCAGAAAGTCGGTGTGCGCCTCGGGCAGGTAGTGCAGCTTCTCGACGCTGCCACCCAGGCCCTGGCCGAACCACTCGCCGCGGCCGAAGGCGATGAGGCTGTGCGTCAGCTGGTAGGCCTTGCCCTGGGCGTATTTGTCGTCCCAGGGGTTGAGGTAGGCAAAGATGCGCTCGCGGCGGAAGTCGCTCAGCGTGATCATCAGCGTGAAGGCGCCCAGCAGCACCGCGACGATCAGGAAGAACATGCGGCCGTTGACGCCGCCAAGAAAGAGGATGCCCATGGCGATCGCCGCGATGACCATGAAGGCGCCCATGTCCGGCTCGGCCAGCAGCAGCAGGCCCACGAAGGCCAGCGAGATGGCCATCGGCGTGACGGCCTGGAAGAAGTTCTCCCGCGCGTCCATCTTGCGCATCATGTAGTTGGCCGCGTACAGCGCGATGCCGAACTTGGCCAGCTCCGACGGCTGGAAGTTCATGACGCCGAGCGGGATCCAGCGGCGCGCGCCGTAGACGACCTTGCCGAGGCCCGGGATCAGCACGGCCACGAGCAGCACCAGCGCCGCGACGAAGACCCAGGGCGCCCAGCGTTCCCAGACCGAGACGGGGATCTGCACGGTGACGAGGCCGGCAACGAGGCCGAAGCCGATGGCCACCATATGGCGCGTCAGGAAATGGGTCGGCAGGTATTTGGCGAAGCGCGGGTTGTCCGGCATCGCGATGGAGGCCGAATAGACCATCAGCAGGCCGAAGGCCATCAGCGCGAGCACGACCCAGACCAGCGTGATGTCGAAGCCCTGCAGCTGCGTCGGCCGGCCGGCGGAGGTGGACACCCAGTCGCGCACCGGCACCGCGGCCTCGGCCGCCTCGTCGCCGCCGCCGCGCTTCCACAGGCCTTGCAGGCGTTGGGCGAAGGCGTTCACAGCGCCACCCCGCGTTCGTCGGCGAGCCGCTGCACCGTCGCGACGAAGACCTCGGCGCGGTGGGCGTAGTTCCTGAACATGTCCAGGCTGGCGCAGGCCGGCGACAGCAGCACGCTGTCGCCGCCCTGGGCCCGGGCCAGGCACCAGGCGGTGGCGGCTTCCAGCGTGTCGTGGCGCTGCAGGGGTACGCCGGTGTCGGCCAGCGCCGCCTCGATCTGCGGCGCATCGCGGCCGATCAGCGCGACGGCGCGGGCATGGCGGGCGACGCCTTCGGCCAGCGGCGCGAAGTCCTGGCCCTTGCCGTCGCCGCCGAGGATCAGCACCAGCCTGGCCGGCGCGCGGTAGGCGCCCAGGCCCGAGATCGCGGCGACCGTGGCGCCGACATTGGTGCCCTTGCTGTCGTCGTAGAACTCGACGCCGGCTATGCTGCCCACGGGCTCCACGCGGTGCGGCTCGCCGCGGTAGTCGCGCAGGCCGTGCAGCATGGGCGCGAGCTCGCAGCCGGCGGCCGTGGCCAGCGCCAGCGCCGCCAGCGCATTGGCCGCGTTGTGGCGGCCGCGCACGCGCAGCGCGTCGGCGGGCATCAGGCGCTGGATGACCAGGGGCTCGTCTTCGGCGCCCTTGCGCTTCTTGATCGTCGGGTCCAGTTCGCGGGCGCGCACCAGCCAGGCCAGGCCGCCCTCATCCGTGAGGCCGAAGTCGCCCGGCGCCTTCGGAGGATTGAGGCCGAAGCGCACGACATGGCGCGACACCGTGCGGCCGGGCTTGCCGCGCGTGCCCTTCACGAACACGGGCTGCGGCACCAGGCCCTCCACTTCGGCGTCGTCGCGGTTGGCGACGATGACAGCCTCGCGGCCGAAGATGCGCGCCTTCGCGCGGCCGTAGGCGGCCATGTCGCCGTGCCAGTCGAGATGGTCCTGCGTCAGGTTCAGCACGGCGCCGGCCGTCGGCTCGAAGCCGGCGACGTTGTCGAGCTGGAAGCTGGAGAGTTCGAGCACCCAGACCTCGGGCAACGTCTCGAAGACCGGGCCGCGCGGCGGCGGCGGATCGATCGGCAGCGGCGCGTCCTCGTCGGGCAGCGCGGCCGCAACTTCTTCACCGGCCTCGTCTTCGGCAGGCTCGTCTTCAACCACTTCGGCGACGACCTCGACGGGCGTCGGATCGGGCTCCTTGTCCAGCGCCTCGGTCAGCGTGTCGAGCAGCGTCGGGCCGATATTGCCGGCGATGGCCACGCGCTTGCCTGCGCGCTCGACCAGCAGGCCGGTCATGCAGGTCGTCGTCGTCTTGCCGTTGGTGCCGGTGATGGCCAGCACCGCGGGCGCATAGCCGTGCTGGGCCTTCAGTGCGGCCAACGCGTCGGCGAACAGGTCCAGCTCGCCGCGCACGGCGGGGCCGTGCTCGTAGACGGCCTTGAGCCGCCCATCCAGCGGCGCCAGGCCGGGGCTCTTCAGCACGGCGTTGAAACCTGCCACGGCCTCGGCCGTCAGCTCGCCGGTGATGAAGGCCGCCGTGTCGCCCAGCGCGCCCAGCTGCGGCGGCTGCGCGCGCGAGTCCCACACGGTGACCCGCGCACCGAAGCGCGCGCACCAGCGCGCCATCGCGAGACCGGAGTCCCCGAGGCCCAGCACGAGCACGCGCTGACCGACAAAAGACGACAGATCGAGCTTCATCAGCCAAGCCTCCGCACAAGAGTGCATGGCCAAGCGGCCCCGGTGGAACTGGCTTTGCCAGGCCACTCGGGGCGCCCCCTTGAGGGGGAGGCGCGAAGCGCTTCGGGGGTGGGCTTCATCGCAGCTTCAGGCTGGCCAGGCCGATCAGGCACAGCAGCATCGTGATGATCCAGAAGCGGATGACGACCTGCGTCTCCTTCCAGCCGCCCTTTTCGAAGTGGTGGTGCAGCGGCGCCATGCGGAAGATGCGTCGGCCGGTGCCGAACTTCTTCTTCGTGAACTTGAACCAGCTGACCTGGATCATCACGCTCAGCACCTCGGCGACGAAGATGCCGCCCATGATGCCGAGCAGGATCTCCTGGCGCGTGATGACGGCCAGCGTGCCCAGGCCGCCGCCCAGCGCCAGCGCGCCGACGTCGCCCATGAAGACCTGGGCCGGGTGGGCGTTGAACCACAGGAAGGCCAGGCCCGCGCCGGCCATCGCGGCGCAGAAGATCAGCAGCTCGCCCGACCCCGGGATGTAGGGCAGCAAAAGGTATTTGGAGAACACCGACGAGCCCGTCAGGTAGGCGAACAGGCCCAGGGCCGAGCCCACCATCACGACCGGCATGATGGCCAGGCCGTCCAGGCCGTCGGTGAAGTTCACCGCATTGCTGGTGCCGACGATGACGAAGAAGGCCAGCGCGACGAAGCCCCAGACGCCCAGCGGCATGGAGATGGTCTTGAAGAAGGGGATCAGCAGGTCGGCCTTGGGCGGCAGCTCGGTCGAGAAGCCGCTGGACACCCAGCGGATGAAGAGCTGCACGACGCCGAGGAAGCTCGTCTCCGACACGCTGAACGCCAGGTAGATCGCCGCGAACAGGCCGATCAGCGACTGCCACAGGAATTTCTCGCGGCTGGCCATGCCCTCGGGGTTCTTGTCGACGACCTTGCGCCAGTCGTCCACCCAGCCGATGGCGCCGAAGCCCATGGTCACCAGCATGACGACCCAGACGAAGCGGTTGCTCCAGTCGAACCACAGCAGCGTCGACACGCCGATGCCGATGAGCACGAGCACGCCGCCCATCGTCGGCGTGCCGGTCTTGGCCAGGTGGGCCTGCACGCCGTAGGCGCGCACGGGCTGGCCGATCTTCATCTCGGTCAGGCGGCGGATGACCCAGGGCCCGAAGGCCAGGCCGATCAGCAGCGCCGTCATCGCGGCCATCACCGCGCGGAAGGTGATGTACTGGAAGACGCGCAGAAAGCCCAGGTCGGGGTAGAGGCCCTGCAGCCACTGGGCCAGGCTAAGCAGCATGCGTGTCTCCAGGAGGGGTTTGCAGGGCGGAGACCACTTGTTCCATCTTCATGAAGCGCGAGCCCTTGACCAGGGTCTGGGCCGCGTCGGGTTGTTCCTTGAGGGCCGCGATCAGCGCGGCCGTGTCGTCGAAGGCGCGGGCGCGCGGGCCATAGGCCGCGGCCGCGTCGCGGGCGGCCACACCGGCCGTCCAGAAATGCGCGATGCCGCGCTCGGCCGCATAGGCCCCCACCTCGCAGTGGAAGGCCGGGCCTTCGTTGCCCACCTCGCCCATGTCGCCGAGGACGAGCCAGCTCTCGCCCGGCATGCCGGCCAGCACCTCGATGGCGGCGCGCACGCTGTCGGGGTTGGCGTTGTAGCTGTCGTCGATCAGCGTGCGGCCACGCGCATCCCGCTTCAGCTCGGAGCGGCCCTTGACGGCGCGGAAGCTCTCCAGGCCGTTGGCGATGGCCGTCAGCGGCGCGCCGGCCGCCAGCGCGCAGGCGGCGGCGGCCAGCGCATTGCGCAGGTTGTGCTCGCCGGCCATCTGCAGCGCGACCGGCACGCTGCCCGCGGGCGTGTGGATCTCCAGCGCCCAATGCGTGCCCATCCAGGCCGCATCGCCGGTCACGTCGGCCGCGCCGCGCAGCGCGAAGCTCAAGTGCGGGCGCGAACCGGCCAGTTCCAGCCAGATCGGCGCGCAGCCGTCCTCGGCGGGGAAAACGGCGCAGCCGCTGGCGGCCAGGGCCTCGATGACGGCGCCGTTCTCGCGCGCGACGGCCTCGACGGTGGCCATGAATTCCTGGTGCTCGCGCTGGGCGTTGTTGACGAGGGCGACCGTGGGCTGGGCCATCGCGGCCAGCGGCCCGATCTCGCCCGGGTGGTTCATGCCCAGCTCGACGACGGCGGCGCGGTGGCTGAGCTCGTCGTCATGGCGCAGGCGCAGCAGCGTCAGCGGCACGCCGATGTCGTTGTTGTAGTTGCCCTCGGTGGCCAGCGCCGCATCACCGACCCACGCGCGCAGGATGCTGGCGATCATCTGCGTCGTCGTCGTCTTGCCGTTGGAGCCGGTGACGGCGATGACGGGCAGCTGCTGCTGGCGGCGCCAGGCGGCGGCGAGCTGGCCCAGCGCCGCCTTGGCGTCGGGCACCAGCAGGCCCGGCAGGCCCGCTTCGGCGAGGCCGCGTTCGGCCAGCGCGGCGACGGCACCCGAGGCCTTGGCCTGCGCGAGGAAGTCGTTCGCGTCGAAGCGCTCGCCGCGCAGCGCGACGAAGAGGTCGCCGGCGCGCAGCGTGCGCGTGTCGCTGTGCACGCGGGCGAAGCCCAAATTGCCAATGTCATCGCCGTCGCCGACCAGCGTCGAGCCGGGCAGCAGGGCCTGCGCTTCAGCCACGGTCATGAAGTTCACAGGCCGGCCCTCTCGAGCAAGGCCGCACGCGCCTCGGCCACGTCGGAGAAGGGGCGGCGCACGCCGTTGACTTCCTGGTAGTCCTCGTGGCCCTTGCCGGCGATCAGCACGATGTCGTGCGCACCGGCCTCGGCGATGGCGGCACGGATGGCGGCCTCGCGGGCCTCGATGACCGCGGCCCCGGGCGCGGCGGCGGCGATGTCGGCCAGGATCCGGGCGGGCGCCTCGGTGCGTGGGTTGTCTGTCGTGATGACGACGCGGCCGGCCAGCCGCGCGGCGATGGCGCCCATCAGCGGGCGCTTGGTCGCATCGCGGTCGCCGCCGCAGCCGAACACGCAGACCAGTTCGCCGCCACGTGCCTTCGCCAGCCCCTGCAGCGCGGACAGGGCCTTGTCCAGCGCGTCCGGCGTGTGGGCATAGTCGACGACAACCTGGGGCAGTTCGCGCCCATTGCCGACACGCTGCATGCGGCCGGGCACCGGCGTCACGAGTTCCAGCACGCGGGCCACGTCGGCCAATGCATGTCCCTGGGCGCGCAACGCGCCGGCCACGCCGAGCAGATTGGCCGCGTTGTAGTCGCCGATCAGGCCGGTCTGCACGGCAACCGCCTCCGCGCCCTCGTGCAGCATGAAGGCCAGGCCCTCGCCGGTGTAGTGCAGGCCGCGGGCCGCGAGGCGCGCGTCGCTGCGTTCGACGCCGGTGGTCCAGACGTCCAGGCCCGCCAGCTCGGCGGCCAGCGCCGCGCCCTTGGCGTCGTCGAGGTTGACGACGGCCGCGCGCAGGCCGGGGAAGCCGAACAGCGCGCGCTTGGCCGCCCAGTAGGCGTCCATGCTGCCGTGGTAGTCGAGATGGTCCTGCGTGAAGTTGGTGAACACGGCCACGCGCACGGCGCTGCCCGAGAGCCGGCCCTCGACGATGCCGATGCTGCTGGCCTCGATGGCGCAGGCGGCGAAGCCGTCGGCGCGCATGCCGGCGAAGGCGGCCTGCAGCAGCACCGGGTCGGGCGTGGTCAGGCCGTTGTAGTCGAGCCTGGGCGGCTCGCCGATGCCCAAGGTGCCGACGACGCCGCAGCGTTGCCCAAGCTGGCTGGAGGCCTGGGCGATCCACCAGGCCGACGAGGTCTTGCCATTGGTGCCGGTGACGGCGATGACGTCCAGCGCGTCGGTGGGCTTGCCGAAGAAGGCGGCGGCGATCTCGCCGGTGCGGGCCTTGAGGCCGGGCAGCGAAGCCACGCGCGCGTCCATGAAGCCGAAGCGCTCGACGTCGTCGTCCTCGACGAGGCAGGTCGACGCGCCGGCGGCCAGCGCCGCGGCGACGAACTCGCGGCCGTCGCGCGCGTAGCCGGGCCAGGCGATGAAGGCGTCGCCGAGCCGCACCTGGCGGCTGTCGGTGCGCAGCGTGCCGGTGCACCACTCGGCGAGCCAGCGTGCGGCGGCTTCGGGGGATTTGAGTCTTGTCAGCATCAGAAGCTTTCTTCCGTGGCCACGGCGCCCTTGTTCGCGAAGATCTGGCTCTTCACGTCGAGGTCGGGCTGCACGCCCAGCAGGCGCAGCGTCTGCGCCGCCACTTGGCTGAACACCGGGCCTGCGACCTGACCGCCGTAGTGGGCGCCGGCCGTCGGCTCGTCGACCATGACGGCAACGACGATGCGCGGCTTGCTGATGGGCGTGATGCCGACGAACCAGGAGCGGTATTTGTGGGCCGCATAGCCGCGGCCTTCCTGCTTGTAGGCCGTGCCGCTCTTGCCGCCGACGCTGTAACCGGGCACTTGCGCCTCGGGCGCGGTGCCGCCGGGGCCGGCGGCGGCCTGCAGCATCAGCCGCAGCTCCTGCGTGACCTTGGGCGAGAACACGCGGATGCCGGCCACCGGCTGGTCGTGCGGCTGGCGCAGCATGCTGACGGGGATGATCTCGCCGTCGCGCGCGAACACCGTGTAGGCGCGGGCCAGCTGGAACAGCGACGCCGACAGGCCGTAGCCATAGCTCATCGTCGCCTGCTCGATGGGCCGCCAGGTCTTCCAGGGGCGCAGCTTGCCGCTGACCGCGCCGGGGAAGCTGATCTGCGGCCGCTGGCCCAGGCCGATGGCCGTGAACATCTCGTGCATCTCGCGCGGCTGCATCTGCATCGCGAGCTTGGTGGCGCCGATGTTGCTGGAGAACTTGATGACGTCGCGCACCGGGATCACGCCGTGGGCGTGGGTGTCGCTGATGACGGCGCCCTGGAAGGCGTATTTGCCGTTGCCGGTGTCGACCGGCGTGTCGGGCGTGGCGCGGCCGGTCTCCATCGCGAGGCCGGCGATGAAGGGCTTCATCGTCGAGCCGGGCTCGAAGACGTCGGTCAGCGCGCGGTTGCGCAGCTGCTCGCCGGAGAGGTTCTGGCGGTTGCCGGGGTCGTAGCTGGGGAAGTTGGCCAGGGCCAGCACCTCGCCGCTCTGCGCGTCCAGCACGACGACGGAACCGGCCCTGGCCTTGTTCTCGGCCACCGCGTCGCGGATGCGCTGGTAGGCGAAGAACTGCACCTTGGAATCCACCGACAGGTCGATGTCCTGGCCGTTGGCGGCGGGCACGATGTCGCCGATGTCTTCCACGACGCGGCCCAGGCGGTCGCGCACGACGGAGCGCGAGCCGTCGCGGCCCTGCAGCTCCTTCTGGAAGGCCAGCTCGATGCCCTCCTGGCCCCTGTCCTCGACATTGGTGAAGCCGACGACATGGGCCGCGGCCTCGCCCTCGGGGTATTTGCGGCGGTACTCGCGGTCCTGGAAGACGCCCTTCAGGCCCAGGGCCTTGACCTTGGCGGCGGTGTCGTCGTCGGCCAGGCGCTTGAGCCAGACGAAGCGCGTGTCGGGGTTGAGCTTGGCCTCCAGTTCCTTGTTGGACAGGCCCAGCGCCTTGGCCAGCGCCTGGCGCTTGTCGGCGTCGGCATCGACCTCCTTCGGAATCGCCCAGATCGACGGCACGGCCACGCTGGCGGCCAGCGTCTGGCCGCTGCGATCGTTGATGCGGCCACGGCTGGCCGGCAGCTCCAGCGTGTGCGCGTAGCGCGCCTCGCCCTGCTTCTGGAAGAAGTCGGTGTTGAGCACCTGCACATAGACGGCGCGCGCCAGCAGGCCGAGGAAGGCCAGGCCCACGAGGGCGACGAGGAAGCGCGAGCGCCAGGGCGGCGTCTTGGACGCGAGCAGCGGGCTCGTCGAATAGCTGACGCCTCGGCCGGCGCCGAGCGCCCGGGCGCCGGACTTGTTGGCCTTGCCGCGACCGCTCATTGATGCACCCTTCGCGCTGCGCGCTGTCCCGCCAGGCGGGAGCGAGCTTGCTTGGGGCGGCCCTGCGCGACGCTCATGGCGTGACCCCCGACGCGACGACGGCCGGCGTGATGACGCGCATGCCCAGCCGCTCGCGCGCGACCTGCTCGACGCGCAGATTGGTGGCCTGGGCATGGCGCTCGGCCGCCAGGCGCTCGGCGTCGGCGGCCAGGCGCTGGCCCTCGGCCCGGGCCTTGTCGAGCTCGGCGAACAGGCGGCGCGACTCGTAGGCGCTGTGCACGAGCACGACGCCGCTGGCCAGCACGGCCAGGATGAGCAGCAGGTTGAGCTTGGCCACTGGCTCAGGCTTTCAACGGCGCGTCGGTGCGCTCGGCGATGCGCAGCACGGCCGAGCGGGCCCGCGGGTTGGCCTTGACCTCGGCCGCGCTCGGCATCACGCGGCCCAGGGACTTCAGCGCCAGCGCCGGCGGCGGCGCGAACGGCGCGCGGCGGTCGAACTCGGCCTTGCTGTGGGCGGCGATGAACTGCTTCACGCGGCGGTCTTCCAGCGAATGGAAGCTGATGACCGACAGCCGGCCGCCGGGGGCGAGCAGCCGCAGCGCCGCGTTCAGCCCCTGCTCAAGCTGCTCAAGCTCGCGATTGACATGAATCCGAAGGGCTTGAAAGGTGCGCGTGGCCGGGTCCTGGCCGGGCTCGCGGGTCTTGACCGCGCGAGCCACGAGTTCGCGCAGCTCGTCGGTGCGCGCGAGCGGCGCACCGGCTTCCCGGCGAGCAACAAGCGCCTTTGCAATCTGGCCAGCAAACCGTTCTTCGCCATAGTCCCGAATCACCTGTGCGATCTCGTGCTCGTCGGCGCGCGCGAGGAAGTCCGCCGCGCTTTCGCCGCGGGTCGTGTCCATGCGCATGTCCAGCGGCCCGTCGAAGCGGAAGCTGAAGCCCCGCTCCGGGTTGTCGATCTGCGGGCTGGACACGCCCAGGTCCAGCAGCACGCCATCCACCCGGTGCACGCCGATGGCCGCCAGCTGCTCGGCCATGTCGGCAAAGCCGCCGTGGACGATGGCAAAGCGCGGGTCGGTGACGGCCGCCGCCGCGGCAACGGCCTCGGGATCGCGGTCGATGCCGATCAGCCGGCCCTCGGGCGCCAGCCGCGCGAGCAGCGCGCGCGAGTGGCCGCCGCGGCCGAAGGTGCCGTCCACATAGATGCCGTCAGGGCGCGCCAGCACGCCCTCCACGGCCTCGTCCAGCAGCACGGTCGTGTGGCGGAACTCGGCGCCGGGGTTCAGGTCGGCGCCCATCAGAAGCTGAAGTCCTTGAGCGCGTCGGGCAGCGGGCCGGCCATGACCTCGGCCTCGTGGGCGGCATGGGCCTCGGCGTCCCAGAGCTCGAAGTGGCTGCCCATGCCCAGCAGCATCACGTCGTTCTTGAGCCCGGCGCTCCTGCGCAGCTCGGGCGAGATCAGCACGCGGGCCGCCGAGTCGATGTCGACATCCAGCGCGTTGCCGAGAAAGACCCGCTTCCAGCCGGCAGCCGGCATCGGCAGCGCGGCGACCTTGTCGCGGAAGACCTCCCAGGTCGGTCGCGGGAACAACATCAGGCAACCGTCCGGATGCTTGGTGACGGTCAGCCGCCCTTGGCAGAGCATCTGCAGCGCCTCACGATGCCGAGTGGGAACGCTCAGGCGGCCCTTGGCGTCCAGCGCCAGGTTGGAGGCTCCCTGAAAGACGATTTCCGACACTTTTCACCACGAAACGACACTTAACCCCACTTTAAGCGCCCCAACCCACCCGGTCAAGATTCCGCACAAGTTTTTTCAATGAAATCAAGCACTTAGCTTGGCTGTCGAAATTCACAGCTCACCAAGAAAATATCGTTCATAAATAAGGACTTGCCCGTTACTTGCGAAGCGGCGCTTGAAGTATGGTGGAGCGCGGCACCGTGTTTGTCCCCATCCGCCGGGCCGCCGCCGCGGCTCCGGGCCTGGCGCTGTCTGGCCGGGGTTTTGCCGCACATATCACGGCAGGCCCGTCTCGCTGGCCGCTCAGATTGCATCCGGGGCGGCGATTTCTGCTGAAATTTCAGCCGGTTTCATCCTGTTGCGGCCCGCATCAAGAACGCCATCAAGCGGGCCGCACGCTTTCTCCAACCAAGGCTGCTCCATGAAGTTTTTGTCCCAACTGCGTATCGGACAACGTCTCGCCGCGGGCTTCACCGTTGCGATCGCCTGCCTGGTGGCCATGGCGGCCCAGGGCTATTTCGGCATCCAGACCCTGAACGGCGAGATCAGCCGCCTCGTCGGCACCGACTACAAGGCCGCGGCCCTGGCCAACCGCGCGAAGGCCGAGCTCGGCGATGCGTCGCGCTCGATGATGACGACCCTCATCATGAGCGGCGAGGAGCAGATCAAGAAGGAGCTGGACACCGTCGCCAGCCAGCTCGAAGCCCACGACAAGACCATGGCCGAGCTGGAGCCGCTGCTGACCGACGAGGCCAGCCAGGAGCAGCTCAAGGCGGTCAAGGAGGCGCGCGCCAAGTTCATGCCGGCCCAGGCCTCCTTCGTGAAGATGGTGGCCGCCGGCGACACGGAAGGCGCGCCGCTGAAGTTCCAGTTCTCGGTGCGGGCCGCCCAGGTCAAGTACCAGGCCGCGCTGGACAAGCTGGTCGAGACCCGCAACGCCGCAATGGAGGCCGCCGGCCTCAAGTCCAACGGCGTCGCGCACAGGACCGGCCTGCTGCTGATCGCGCTGGCGCTGGCCGCCTGCGTGGCCAGCGTGGCCATCGGCGTGCTGACGACGCGCGGCATCGTCAACCCGCTGCGCGGCGCGGTGAACGTGGCGCGCCAGGTGGCCTCGGGCAACCTGACCAGCGAGATCGAGGTGCGCAGCCGCGACGAGACCGGCGAGCTGCTGCAGGCCCTGTCGGACATGAACGAGAGCCTGAAGGGCATCGTCGGCCGCGTGCGCGAGGGCACGGAGTCCATCTCCTCGGCGTCCAGCGAGATCGCCAGCGGCAACCTGGACCTGTCGGTGCGCACCGAGGCCCAGGCGGCCTCGCTGGAGCAGACGCTGTCGGCCATGAAGACGCTGACCGACGCCGTGCAGCAGAACGCCCAGAACGCCCAGCAGGCCAACCAGTTGGCCCAGGCCGCCTCGCAGGTGGCTGTCGAGGGCGGCGCGGTCGTGGCCCAGGTCGTCACGACGATGGGCAGCATCGACGCCTCGTCCAAGAAGATCGTCGACATCATCAGCGTCATCGACGGCATCGCCTTCCAGACCAACATCCTGGCGCTGAACGCCGCCGTCGAGGCGGCCCGCGCCGGCGAGCAGGGCCGCGGCTTCGCGGTCGTGGCCGGCGAGGTGCGCTCGCTGGCCGGCCGCAGCGCCGACGCCGCCAAGGAGATCAAGCGCCTCATCGCCGACTCGGTCGAGCGCGTCGCCCAGGGCAGCCAGCTCGTGGCCCAGGCCGGCAGCACCATGCAGGGCGTGGTGGCGAGCGTGCAACGGATGACCGACATCATGGGCGAGATCACCCACGCCAGCGCCGAACAGAGCACCGGCATCGAGCGCGTCACGCATACCATCCACGACATGGACAAGAGCACGCAGCAGAACGCCGCGCTGGTGGAGCAGGCCGCCGCCGCCGCCGACTCGCTGCGCAGCCAGGCCCATGGCCTCGAAGAAGTCGTCAGCCTCTTCAAGCTCGAAGCGGCGCACTGAACCCATCCCCCGAAGACCAAGACCAGGAGACCTCATGAAGACGAACACCGCCCTCCGCTGGATTGCCGGCCTGGGCCTCGCCCTCAGCCTCGGTGGCGCCGCGCAGGCCGTCGAAGTCGGCGGCCTGAAGCTCGACGACACCGCCAAGGTGGGCGGCAAGGAGCTCAAGCTCAACGGCGCCGGCGTGCGCGTGCGCATCGTCGTGAAGGTCTACGCGATGGCCCTCTACCTGACCGAGAAGAAGACGACGACGGCCGGCGTGCTGGAAAGCAGCGGCCCGCGCCGCTTCACCCTCGGCCTGCTGCGCGAGGTGACCGGCGACGAGCTCGGCCAGGCCTTCATGGCCGGCATCACGGCCAACACCGACAAGGCCGAGCGCTCCAAGTTCGTCAACCAGCTCGCGCAATTCGGCGAGGCCTTCGTCAGCATCCCGCAGGCCAAGAAGGGCGACATCATCACCGTGGACTGGGTGCCCGACACCGGCACGGTGATGGCGCTCAACGGCAAGCAGATCGGCGACCCGCTGAAGGACGTCGGCTTCTACAACGCGGTGCTGAAGATCTGGCTGGGCGACAAGCCCGTCGACTCCACGCTCAAGCCGGAGCTGCTGGGCAGCAAGGGCTGACGGCGCCATGCGCCAGCGACCGCGCCACGCCGCCAGCGCGCCGTGGCGCGGCATGCCTTTTTCACGCCGTTCTTTAACGTGCCCGTCTTGTGGCAGCATGACCTCATCTTGAGCCGCAAGCCCTCCTCCTCGCTCTTCGCCGCGCTGGCCCTCGGCGCCAGCATCGGCCTGCTGCTGCCGGCTCTGATCGTCGGCGGCCTGTTCATCGGGCTGCGCGAGTCCCAGGTCGCCGAGCAGGCCCTGCAGCGCGACCTCGACGCCAAGCTCGACGTGCTGGCCAGCAGTCTGCCCGAACTGCTGTGGAACCTGGACGCCGTCGCCGCGCGCGAGGTCGTGTCGGCCATCGTCAAGTCGCCCGAGGTCGTGCGCGTCAGCGTCAGCGACGCCTCCCAGGGCCAGCCCTTCATCGAGAACCACCTGCCCGAGCGGCGCCTGGGCCGCACGCTGACCGGCGAGCGCGACATCCTGCGCGGCGCCACGCGCATCGGCCACATCCAGATCGAGATCGACGACCATCTCAGCACGGCCGCCGTGCTGCGCCAGCGCTGGCTCTACGGCGCCACGGTCGGCGGCCAGTTGCTGGCGTCGCTGGCCCTGGTGCTGTGGCTGCTGAATTCGCGGCTGTTCCGCCCGCTGCGCGAACTCGGCGGCTTCGCCAACGACCTCGCCCAGGGCCGCTTCAACGCGAAGCTGCAGCACAAGCGCCGGGACGAGATCGGCCTGCTCGGCGGCCACCTGGAGCACATGCGCGACGCGCTGCAGCAGCAGTTCGACGCCCAGCGCGCCCTCATCGAAAGGCTGCGCGGCATGGCCGAGACGGCGCCCGGCGTCGTCTACCAGCTGCGCCTGGCGGCCAGCGGCGAATTCTCGTTCGCCTACGTCAGCGAGGCGGTGCGCGAATACTTCCGGCTCGGCAGCGCCGAACTGGGCCGCAGCGCCGCCCCCTGGTTCGAGCGCATCCACCCCGACGACCGCAATGCCGTGCGCGAGAGCCTGCTCGCGTCCGCCCGCAGCCTCGGCCCCTGGCAGCAGGAGTTCCGCGCGCTCCAGGCCGACGGCGGCGAGCGCTGGCTCTACGGCAACGCCATCGCGCAGCGCGAGGCCGACGGCAGCGTGCTGTGGCACGGCTTCCTGACCGACATCTCGCGCCAGCGCCGCGACCAGCTGGAGCTGGAGCGCTACCGCCATCACCTGGAGGAACTCGTCGAGGCCCGCACCGCCGAGCTGGCCGAGGCCACCGAGGCCGCGCAGGCCGCCAGCCTGGCCAAGAGCGCCTTCCTCGCGAACATGAGCCACGAGATCCGCACGCCGATGAACGCCATCATCGGCCTGACCTATCTGGCCCAGAGCGACGCCGTCGAGCCGGTGCAGCAGCAGCGCCTGCAGAAGGTGGCCAATGCGGCCGAGCACCTGCTCAGCGTCATCAACAACGTGCTCGACTTCTCCAAGATCGAGGCCGGCAAGCTGCAGCTGGAGCGCGTCGAGTTCAGCGTCGACGAGGTGCTGGACAACGTCGCCAACATGACGCTGCAGAGCGCCGCGGCCAAGGGCCTGAAGGTCGAGTGCGACATCGCCCCGGCGCTGCAGGGCCGCCCGCTGCTGGGCGACCCGCAGCGCATCACCGAGCTGCTGCTGAACTTTGCCGGCAACGCGGTCAAGTTCACCGACCGCGGCTTCGTGCGCCTGTCGGCGCACAGCGAGGGCTGGCCTTCGCCGCAGCGCCTGGCCGTGCGCTTCGAGGTGCAGGACAGCGGCATCGGCATCGCCCCGGAGGCGCAGGTGCGGCTGTTCCAGGATTTCGAGCAGGCCGACAAGTCCACCACGCGCCGCTACGGCGGCACGGGCCTGGGCCTGGCCATCTGCCGCCGCCTGGCCGAGCTGATGGGCGGCATCGTCGGCGTGGACAGCACGCCCGGCGGCGGCAGCCGCTTCTGGTTCCAGGTCAACGTCGAGCCCACCGACATGAACGACGAACACGTGCCCGAGGCCGATACGCTGACCCGCTCGCACACCGCGCGCGAGCGCCTGGCCGCGCTGGCCGCCAGCCACCCGCGCAAGGTGCTGCTGGCCGAGGACAACCCGGTCAACCAGGAGGTCGCGCTGGCGCTGATCGGCAGCACAGGCCTGGTCGCCGACGTGGCCGCCGATGGCCGGCAGGCTGTCGACATGGTCGGCAGCGGCGACTACGCGCTGGTGCTGATGGACGTGCAGATGCCCGTCATGGACGGCCTGGACGCGACCCGCGCGATCCGCCGCCTGCCCCAGGGCGCCGAGCTGCCCATCCTGGCGATGACGGCCAATGCCTTCGACGACGAGCGCCAGCGCTGCCTGGACGCCGGCATGGACGACCACGTCGCCAAGCCCGTCGTCGCCGAACAGCTGTTCTCGACGCTGCACGACTGGCTGTCCGGCCAGCGCGCGACGCTCAAGGGGTCGCGCCGGGCGCCCCCTGCGACTCCTTGATGATGCGCCCGGAGCCGGCCTGCAGCGGCCGCGCATTCATCGGGTAGAGCCGCGCGAAGATGCCGATCTGCTGGGCCGTCAGCGGCACCGGCTGGCGCATCACCATCCACAGCACGCCCTCGCTGCAGGGCGGCGTCGTCAGCGAGCCCATATAGGTGTAGTAGCCGCGCTCGGCGGGCAGCAGCTGGCCCGGGTCGAGCGGGGCCTGGGCCTGCAGGGCCTCGCCCTTCTCCAGCGGCAGATTGGCCCAGACCACCTGCACGACCGGCTGGGGCTTGTCGTCGCGGCCGCGCTCCAACGGCACGGCGACGACGGCCAGGCGGCCCTGCTCGTCGCGGTGCACGAGGTGGACCACCATGTCGAACTGGCGGCCGTTGATGCGCTCCTCGCTCGGGCGGTGGAAGTGGAACTGCAGCAGCTCGAAGCGCCGGCCCATGACCGTCAGGCCGCTGCCCGGCGCGACATTGACCTGCACGGTGTGGCCGTTGTCCAGCACCGAAAAGCCGCCGACGCGGTAGTCGAAGGCGATGGGCTCCAGGTCCACGGCCAGCCCGTCGCGGATGTCGATGGGGCTCTGGCGCGTGCCGGCCGCGCAGAGCCGGTTCTCCGGCGCCAGCTCGCCCCAGTGCTCGGGGCCGACGTCGCCGGCATAGCCCCAGTGGGCTGCGTGGGCCGCCTCGGCCTTGGCCGGCTTCGCGGCCCGCGGCGCCGGCCTGGGCCTGGCCGTGGCGCTGCCCTCGCCCGGGTTGGACAGGCGCTCGGCCAGGCGCTGGCGCAGCGCCTCCACGGGTTCCTTCGGCTCCTCGGCCGGCGCCGCCGCCGCGGCCAGCAGCAGCGCGCCAAGCCACCAATGCGTCTTCTTCATCATCTGGATTTCGGCGTCGCCGGCCCGGGCTTAAGCCTCGACGGAGCGGCGCACGCCATACCAGGCCGCCAGCCCCACCAGCATCAGGCCAGCCGACGTGAAGGCCAGCGCCACCGTCGAGTGCATGACCAGCGGCACCAGCACGCCGGCCACCAGGCCGTTGGCCGCGGAGCCTATGCAGGCCTGCAGCGACGAGGCCATGCCGCGCCGCTCGGGCACCTGGTCCAGCACCAGCAGCGTGACGACCGGCACCATCATGGCCCAGCCGAACGAGAACAGGCCGATCAGCGGCAGCGCCCACCAGGCGCTCAGCGGCGCGAACAGGTTCAGCAGGATGTTGGCCGCCGACACCGCGGACATGATGCGAAAGCCGCGCATGATCTGGCGCTTGGAAGACATCCGGCCCGCCAGCCGGCCGCTCATGGCCGCGCCGCCCATGATGCCGCCGATGGAGCAGATGAAGAACCAGAAGAACTGCGTCGGCGCGAAATGCAGGTGCTCGCCGAGGAAGACCGGCGTGGCCAGCACATAGAGGAACATGCCGTTGAACGGGATGCCGCTGGCCAGCACCAGCAGCATGAACTTGGCGCTGCTGCACAGCCGCCAGTATTCGCGCATCAGCGCCACCGGGTGGAAGGGCTGGGTCAGGCCGGCGTGCAGCGTCTCGGGCAGCAGCCGCCAGTTGGACAGCAGCAGCGCCGCGCCGACGAGGGTCAGGAACCAGAAGATCGAGTGCCAGTCGGCATGCACGAACAGGAAGCCGCCCACCATCGGCGCGATGGCCGGCGCGACGCCGAAGAACAGCGTCACCTGCGACATCACGCGCTGCGCATCCGCCGGCGGGAACATGTCGCGGATGATGGCCCGCGACACGACGATGCCGGCCCCGGCCGACATGCCCTGCACGGTGCGCCAGAACACCAGCTGGCCGATGCTGCCGGCCAGCGCGCAGCCCATGCTCGCCGCGGTGAAGACGGCCAGGCCGATCAGCACCACGGGCCGGCGGCCGAAGCAGTCCGACAGCGCGCCGTGGAAGAGGTTCATGAAGGCGAACCCGAGCAGATAGGCCGACAGCGTCTGCTGCATCTGCAGCGGCGTCGCATCCAGCGCCGCGGCGATGCCGGAGAAGGCCGGCAGATAGGTGTCGATGGAGAAGGGCCCGACCATGGCCAAACAGGCCAGCAGCACGGACAGGGCCCAGCGGGGCGCGCGCCACAGGCGGCTGGCGTCGGGATTCATCAGGGGGCGTCGGGCAAGACGAGCAAACGGCCGCGGGTTGCGGCCGTTTGCAGTTTATCGACCCCTTCCGGGCCGCGCCGGGTCAGGCCGCCAAGCCCCCGTGCGAGCGCGCCGTCTTGAACTGCGCGATGACCTCCGGCAGCCCGGCCGCCTGCTGCTTCAGGCTTTCCGCCGCCGCCGCGCTCTGCTCGACGAGGGCGGCGTTCTGCTGCGTGCCCTGGTCGATGGAGGCGACGGCCTGGTTGACCTGGCCGATGCCGCTGCTCTGCTCGCTGGCCGAGGCGTTGATCTCGGCCATCAGGTCGGTCATGCGCCGCACCTGGCCGACGATGTCGCCCATCGTCGCACCCGCCTCGCCGACCAGCGCGCTGCCGGCCTCGACCCGCTCGACGCTGGCGTGGATCAGGCCCTTGATCTCGCGCGCCGCCTGCGCGCTGCGCTGGGCCAGCGCCCGCACCTCGCCGGCCACCACCGCGAAGCCGCGCCCCTGCTCGCCGGCGCGCGCTGCACGACGTCGCTGCCGCGCCCCGCCACCTCGACGGCCGCGCTGGCGAGCTGGCTGGCCTGGCGCGAGCTGTCGGCCGTCTGCTGCACGGCGGACGTCATCTGCTGCATGGACGCCGCCGTCTGCTGCAGTGCGCTGGCCTGCTGCTCGGTGCGGCTGGACAGGTCGTGGTTGCCGGTCGCGATCTGCTGCGAGGCCGTCGCGACGGCTGTCCGCCGACAGGCGCACGCGGCCCACCCTGTCCACCAGGCTCTCGTTCATGCGCCTGAGCTCGGCCAGCAACTGGCCGAGCTCGTCGTCCCGGTCCACGACGATGTCGGAGCTGAGGTCGCCCGACGCCACCGCCTCGGCCAGCTGCACGGCGCGCTCCAGCGGCCGCGTGACGGCATTGCTGATCAGCCAGCCCATCAGCGCCGCCGCCACGACGGCCGCCGCGCAGACGGCCAGCATCAGCAGCCGGTCCGCCACATAGGCATTGGCGGCCGACGCCACGCGCTGGCCGGCCTGCTGCTGCTCATAGGCGATGTAGTCGTTGCTCGCCTTCAGCAGCGCCGCCAGCAGGGGGCCGGCATTCGGCGTTCATCTTCGCGATCGCGTCGTCGTGCCTGTCGTTCAGCGACTTGCCGACGATGTCCAGCGCCACGGGTCCGTACCGGGTCTCGATGCGGCCGATCTCGGCCACCAGCTCGCGGTCGCGCTGGTCCAGCCCTGCTGCGGCAGCCACCGCCTCCTGGAGCCGGGCCAGGGCCTTGCCCATGTCTTCATGCGCCTGCGTCACCAAGGCCTTCTCGACCTCGCGGTCGGCCGGCTGCGTGACGAGGACGAGGTTGCGCGCGGCGATCGCACGGCGCGTGGCCGCGCCGCGGATCTGGTTGGCCAGGCGCTCGCGCAGGCCGACGCCGTCGAGGTAGTCGGAAAAACGGTCGTTCGACCGCCCCAGCGCGCGCAGCGCCAGGCCGGACACCAGCAGCACGACGGCCGCCAGCAACGCAAAGCCCAGGATCAATTTGGACCTCACTCTCAGATGGCTCAAACCCATTACGTTCTCCCATTGAACACTTGATGCCTTGGCAAGGCGCGGCCTGGGCGGGCACGCGCCGGCGCTGTCTCGGCACCGGGCGCTATGGGGTGGCGCGGATTCCTAACGCCGGGATGGTGCGAAATCTAGACCTTCGCGGGCCGCTTGGCGAGGGGGATATGCAGATTGAAAGAGTGAAGCAAGCCGATAGGCCGGATTCTGTGCGCCGCCTTCCCCTTGCGGTTCGGACGGCGTGACCGCCATTCCTCTGGGCCGGGCATCGCTGCCCGGCTCGGTGCCACCTACCCGCCAGCTCTGCGAGCCGCATCGACGCTGGCCTACTTGGTGTTGCTGCGCGTAGAGATTGCCCGTTGCACCCGACCCCGTGGGCTGCGCTCACGGTCCCGCAGGGCGAACCCTGCACGTTTGGTCGACTCGTCTCTGTTGCTCTGATCCTCGGCTTACGCCGGGCAGCCGTTAGCTGCTACGCCGCTCTGTGCAGTCCGGACCTTCCTCCAGGGCCGTGTTTCCACGCTTGCCCCAGCGGCGGTCTGGCTTGCTTCACACTAGCGATTATCCCAGCACCACGGCCCAGGCACCGACATGAAGGCTCAGAACGTCCTCGACACCATCGGCAACACCCCGCACATCCGGCTGCAGCGCCTCTTCGCCGGCGCCGAGGTCTGGGTCAAGTCCGAGCGCAACAACCCCGGCGGCTCGATCAAGGACCGCATCGCGCTGGCCATGGTCGAGGACGCCGAGGCGCGCGGCCTGCTCAAGCCGGGCGGCACCATCATCGAGCCGACCTCGGGCAATACCGGCGTGGGCCTGGCGATGGTGGCGGCCGTCAAGGGCTACAGGCTGATCCTCGTGATGCCCGACAGCATGAGCATCGAGCGCCGCCGGCTGATGCTGGCCTATGGCGCCAGCTTCGACCTGACGCCGCGCGAGAAGGGCATGAAGGGCGCCATCGCCCGCGCCCGCGAACTGCTGGAGCAGCACCCGGGCTCGTGGATGCCGCAGCAGTTCGAGAACGCGGCCAACCCGGCCGTGCACCTGAAGACGACGGCGCAGGAGATCCTGCGCGACTTCCCCGAAGGCCTGGATGCGCTGGTCACCGGCGTCGGCACCGGCGGCCACATCAGCGGCTGCGCCCAGGTGCTGAAGGCCGCCTGGCCGCAGCTCAAGGTCTATGCGGTGGAGCCCAGCGCCTCGCCCGTCATCAGCGGCGGCCAGCCCAGCCCCCACCCCATCCAGGGCATAGGCGCGGGCTTCATCCCGGCCGTGCTGGACACGGCGCTGCTGGACGGCGTCATCCAGGTCGAGGCCGAGGCCGCGCGCGAATACGCCCGCCGCTGCGCCCGCGAGGAGGGCCTGCTGGTGGGCATCTCCAGCGGCGCGACGCTGGCCGCCATCGCGCAGAAGCTGCCCGAGCTGCCCGCGAGCGCGCGCGTGCTGGGCTTCAACTACGACACCGGCGAGCGTTATCTGTCGGTCGAAGGCTTCCTGCCCAGCCAGGCGGCCTGAAAGCCCGCCGGGCTAGCGCCTGGCCACGCCGGCGCGCTTCGGTCCCCCGCAAGCGCTCTCGAAATCACGCCCCGATTCAAACTTCGCGCCGCCGGCTCGGCCGGCGCGCCCCTTTTCTGCATACCGATGACACTCTTCCGCAAGCCGGGCACGCGCCCCCTCACGCCCGGGCGCGCCAATCCACCCCTCATCGCGGCGATGCTGGTCGCGCTGGGTGGTTGCGGCGGCGGCGCAGGCAGCCCGTCCACGACGGGCACGCCCACACCGCCCACTCCCGCCACCGCCCTGCCCGGATTCAACTTCACGAGCTATCGCTCGCCGGCGATACCGAACGCCGATTGCAAGTCGGCCGCCAATGACGCCGCGGCGATCACCCGCGTGCAGTTCGCGCAGACGGTGCTGCTGGAAACCTCGCATCCCTTCTTCTACCTGAGTGCCGGCCGGGACACCGGCCTGCGCGTCAGCATCACCGGCAGTGGCGCGGCGCCGGACGTGCGCGTCACGGCCCAGGCCAACGGCACGACGCTGGGCAGCCTGTGCCTGGGCGGCCCGGCCACGCTGGCGGCCGCGGTGGATGAATCGGCCCCGAGCCAGGCCACCAGCTTCGTGGGCAATCTGCCGGCCAGCTGGATGGTGCCGGGCCTGCAGCTGACGGTCGCCGCCGGCCAGGCCAGCAGGACCATCGGCCCCGGCGAGCTGAAGATAGGGCCGCAGCCGGTGCTGAGCCTGGTGACGGTCGACTGGCTGCTCTGGGGCGACACCCAGCCCACCAACTTGCCGCCCGGCTTCGGCGCGGAGTACGCCTCGCGCCTGCCGGTGTCGAGCATCCAGCACAGTGCCTTCCCGCAGAGCATCGCGCTGGCGCAACTGCCGATCGGCCCGCGCTCGGATGGCCGCAGCCCCACGGGCGCGACGCTCGGCACGCCCGCCGTGCTGGCGAACGGGCCATCACATTGCAGCAGCAGCGATACCGCCGCCGGCACCTGCACCGCGTGGAGCGGGTTCGGCATCCTGGCCAGCGTGCTGTCGCTGACGGACAGGCTCCGGGCCGCGAACGGCCTGTCGTCCGCCTCGTCCTGGTACGGCGCCCTGGGGCGGCACAGCGGCGTCGGCGGCGGGCTGGGCGGCGGCGGCGTCGGGTCGGGCGATGGCTATGGGCTGATCTTCAATCACGAGTTCGGCCATGCCTTCGACCAGCCGCACTGGGGCGATGCGCTTTACACCCGTGCCGCCGCAGGCGCGACGACGCTGCACCCCTACACCGGCCAATTCCAGACCGCGGCGGGGCAGCCCAACGGCGGCGGCGTCGGCAACAGCTGGGCCTTCGACCCGCTGCAGCCGGCCCACTTCGTCAACCCCGTCTGCGCCGCCACCGGCAAGGAGCGCCAGGAGCCGATGCAGCGCTCGGGCAGCGCCTGCGTGCCGGCCGGCGAGACCTACGACTTCGCCAGCGACTACGCCGCGCTTTTCGTCGCCCGCTATTTCAACGGCGCGCCGAGCGCCTACACCGGCAACGTCGCCTCGCCGCGCGACCAGACCGGCAACTACAACCCGCCCTTCGCCCTGCCGAGCCAGGGCGGGCGGGACAATCTGGTCCTCGGCGGCGGATCGCCCCTGCCCGGCTTCATGCACTGGGATGCCGGCTCGGCGAGCTATGTGGCGCAGCCCTCGGCCGGCCTGCCCGGCCAGCTGAACTACCCGCAGCAGTGGGACGTGCCGGTCTACACCCTCTGGGGCGCCTACAGCAACACCACGGCCTCGGCCACGACGCTGCTGCAACCGCTGAAATACCGCGGCGCGGCGCCTCGGGTGCTCGACCCCACCAATGCGGCCGATTTCGCGGACCTGAAGGCCAGCGCGAAGACGGGCCTGTTCTGGTGGGGCGCCGATCTCGTCGTGCAGGCGGACTTCGACAACGGCGCCACGCGCCATGCGCTGGTGCGCGGCAGCGCCCGCGGCACGGACCCGCTGGGCGGCAGCAGCTTCACCTACAGGGCCGTGAACCTGCCCGCGGTCGACGGTGCCCGGCTCGTCAAGGTGTCGCTCTACCGCCGCCCGATGGACGTGCGCAACGGTGACGGCGGCAACCCTGCGTCGCCCTACTACACGGCCACGAATCTGAACAGCACGCTCAATGCCGGCGTCACCGCGGCCAGCTACATGGATGCCGCGACGCTGGTCGGCTCGCTGAGCCTGCCCGGGCTGTGACCGGCGCCGCGGCGGCGTTCACTGGCGCACCCTTCGCGCCAGGCGCCGTCCCGCCGAGCGGGAGCGAGCCGGCTGGGAGCGGCCCGGCGCGGCGCTCACTCCCCGCCGTCGCCCGCGTCCGCATCGGGCAGGTCGCTGCCCTCGTTGTCCTTGCGCGCCTGCCTGGCCAGCTCGGCCTTCAGCGGCTTGAGCGACTCGATCAGCGCCTGCGGCGGCCGGGCGGGCGCGATGCGCAGGGCCGGCGGCGGCAGGCTGGCGAGATAGGGCGGGCCGAAGGTGTATTGCTGCTCCTGGCGGCCGGCCACCTGCAGGCCCAGGCCCAGCAGCAGCAGGGCCGCGATGCCGCCGTTCAGCGTGCGGCGCGCGCCCGGCCACACCAGGCGGGCATGCCAGGCGATCAGCAGCGCCGCGGCGACGGGCATGGACAGCGACTCCAGCGCCATCAGCCGCGGCCAGGAGAAGGCATAGGCCAGCGCCGGCAGCAGCCACTCCAGCAGCTGCAGCGCGACGATGGCGACGAGCACGCGGCGCAGATGCGTCGTGAACGGGAAGCGGTGCTGGAAAAGCTGGCTGGCCAGCGACCACAGCCCCGCCCAGCCCAGCGTGAGGGCCAGCGGCGCCAGCAGCGGCGACGCGTAGTCCACCCAGCGCGCATCGGGGTCGACGGCGCTCCAGCGGTCCAGCCACTGCAAGAACAGCATCGCCACCAGCAGCAGCGGCACGAGGGCCCAGTGGCGCACCGGGTGCACGACGAGCAGTTGCTCCGGCGCGAGCGCGTCGGCGCTGGTGCGCAGGCGCAGCGAGCAGCCGCCCAGCTGGAAGGCGCCGCCCGCCGGCAGCACGGCCTCGGCGCCCGCGGGCAGCCGCTTGCCGGCCACCGCGCCGCCGTTGCGGCTGTCCAGCAGCTTCAGCCGCACGCCGCCTGCGGGCGCCAGCTGCAGCTCGGCGTGCTCGGCGGCGAGATGGGCGTCGTCCAGCACGATGTCGCAGGCCGGCGAACGGCCGATGCGCACGGGCCAGCGCGTCACGCGCTGCACGAGCACGGCGCGGCCATCGCGGCCCAGCAGCTCGACGACGGCGGCGGCGGGGGCGGCGGGCATCACTTGGCCTGGCTGGTTTTCGTCCACGCGAAGCCCTCCAGGTAATGCGCCGCGAGCTTGAGCGCGTTGTCGAAGCTGACGCCGCGGGCGTCGAAGCGGCCTAAAGCGCCCTGCGTGGGCGAGTCCACCGTCGTCACGAGGATGCTGAGGTCGTGCAGGCCCTCCAGCTTGCGGTAGGCGCGCAGGCAGACGACGGCGCGCAGCGGCAGGCCGTCGCGATCGACGAACTGCTCCTTGCAGAAGGGGGCGGTGCGGGCCTTGTCGGCGGCCCCCAGGCGTTCGTTGCGGAAGCTGCCGGAATACTGGCGCGCGAAGCGCAGCGCGCCGAGCTTGCTGCCGTCATAGGCCTCATGGCTCATGTCCAGCCAGCCGGTCTGCAGGCTGCCGCTGACGAACAGGGCATGGTCCATGCGGCATTGCGAGCGCTCGAAGTCCAGGCCCTTGGTGTCGGCCGACGTGCCGCGGCCCCAGCAGCGCATGAAGTCCTGCTTGGGCACCGGCAGGCGGTAGCGCTCGTTGTTGGCGCTCTCCCAGGGCGAGGCGAGGAAGCGGGCGACGAGCTCGTCCTGGTAGCGCGTCAGCTGGTCGCGCAGCCGGCCCCAGGCGGCGCTGTGGACGGGCTTGGCCGCCAGGCTGCGCCTGACGAGGCTCTCGGCGAACTCGCCCGGCACCAGGAAGCTGACCTGCTGCGAGAACAGCAGCGTCGACACGTTGACGCCGACGACGCGGCCGTCTTCGTCCAGCACCGGCCCGCCGCTCATGCCGGGGTTGATGCCGCCGGCGTAGTAGATCAGCGGGTCGAAGCTGCGGTCCACGAGGCCGTTGTAGTTGCCCTCGACGACGGCGAAGGCGACGTCGTGCGGGTTGCCCATCGAGTAGATGCGCTCGCCCTTGGCCAGCGGCTGGCTCTGCGGGCGGAACGCGAGCGCGCCACGCCCCTTCAGCCCGCCGCCCTTGCCGTCGTCCACGGCGCGCAGCAGCGCCAGGTCGCGGCGGGCGTCGAAGTCCAGCAGCTCCAGCGCGCCGCCCTCGCCGTCGGTCGTCGCATAGCGCAGCCGATAGCTGTCGGGCTCCAGCGCGAACTGGCTGATGACGTGGTAGTTGGTGACGATGTGGCCGTCGTCGCTGACGATGAAGCCCGAGCCGACCGAGGCCTGGCTGTCCTGGGTCTTGATCAGCGTGCGGATCTGCAGCAGCTGGCCCTTGCTGCGCTCGTACAGGCGCCGGGCGCTGGCCGACACGGTCGGCGGCTGCTGGGGTTGGGCCGCCGGCGCGGCCGGTTGCGGCGCTGCCGGCGGCTGGGCGCCGGCAATGCAGGCCAGGCCGGCGAGAGCCAGGCCCAGCAGGGGCTTCAAACAGGACTTCATCAACAAGCGAGACCTCCCGGGGCGGGCGCCGATGCTAGCCGCTTTGCGCGCCATCCCGGGCCGCCGGCGCCGCGCGCGATCAGCCGTGGCCGAAGCGCACCTGGTTGGGCTGCTTCTCGGGCTGCAACTGGAAGGCCTGCGGGTGCTTGCGGAACAGCTTGGTCGACGGCGCGTTCTTCGCCAGCAGGCCGGCTTCCTTCAGCGCCTTGGCCGCGGCGCCGAGGTCGTGCCACTGGCCGTCGGCCAGCCTGGGCAGCAGGGCCAGCACCGCATTGATCTCCTTGGCCGCGGCGACGTTGGCGTCGACCGGAGCCGGCGCAGCTGCGGCCTTGGGAGCGGGCGCAGCGGGCGGCTTGGGTGCAGGCGCCGGTGCCGGCTCGGGCTTGGGCGCCGGCGCGGCGGCCTTGGCCGGTACGGCCTTCTTCGCCGCGGGCTTGGGCGCCGCGGCCTTGCGGGCCGGCTCGCGCTTGGCCGCCGGCTTGGGCGCCGGGCGGCCGCTGTCGTGGGCCAGCTCGTTGAACTGGTCGTAGATCTGGATCACGCCGTCGCCGGTCTTGCCCTGCTGCCCGAAGCCGCGCAGCCAGGCGCCCTTCTCGCGCAGGCGCAGCACCAGCGGCGCGAAGTCGCTGTCCGACGACACCAGCACGATGATGTCGGGCTTCTCGGTGATGGCCAGGTCCATCGCGTCGGCGGCCAGTGCGATGTCCGTCGAGTTCTTGCCGATGGCGAGGTTGACGATGGCGCGCAGGCCCAGGCGCTTCAGGAAGCCCTGCTCGCGCTGGGCCTGCTCGGCATTGCAGTAGGCACGGCGGATGTGGGCCGCGCCATAGTCCTTGAACACGGTGTTCAGCGCCTGCTCGATGACGTCGGTGGCGACGTTGTCGAAGTCGACGAGGAAGGCGACCTTTTTGTCGTTCATCAGATCAGTTTCCAGTTCAGCGTTTCGCCGCCACGCAGCGGCTTGAGCTGCGCCTCGCCGAAGGGCACGGCGCTGGGCAGCGTCCACGGCTCGCGCTTCAGCGTGACGGTGCCGGTGTTGCGCGGCAGGCCGTAGAAGTCGGGGCCGTGATGGCCGGCGAAGGCGTCGAGCTTGTCGAGGGCGCCGATGGCCTCGAAGGCCTCGGCGTACAGCTCCAGCGCCGAGATCGCCGTGAAGCAGCCGGCGCCGCAGACCGAGTTCTCCTTCAGCTGGGCCGCATGCGGCGCGCTGTCGGTGCCGAGGAAGAACTTGGGGCTGCCCGAGCCCGCGGCCTCCAGCAGCGCCTGGCGGTGCTCCTCGCGCTTGAGCACCGGCAGGCAGTAGTAGTGCGGGCGCAGGCCGCCGGTGAAGATGGCGTTGCGGTTGTAGAGCAGGTGCTGGGGCGTGATGGTGGCGGCCGTGAAGCGGTCGGCGTCGGTCACGTACTGCGCGGCTTCCCGGGTCGTGATGTGCTCGAAGACGACCTTGAGCTCGGGCATGGCCGCGCGCAGCGGCGTCATCACGCGCTCGACGAACACGGCCTCGCGGTCGAAGACGTCGATGTCGCCGTCGGTCACCTCGCCGTGCACGAGGAAGAGCAGGCCCTCGCGCTGCATGGCCTCCAGCGTCCTGTAGGTCTTGCGCAGGTCGGTCACGCCGGCATCGCTGTTGGTCGTGGCGCCGGCCGGGTAGAGCTTCAACGCGACGACACCCGCGTCCTTCGCGCGCCTGATCTCGTCCGGCGGCGTGTTGTCCGTCAGGTACATCGTCATCAGCGGCTGGAAGTCGCTGCCCTCGGGCAGGGCAGCCAGGATGCGCTCGCGGTAGGCCGCGGCCTGCGCGGCGGTCGTGACCGGCGGGCGCAGATTGGGCATGACGATGGCCCGGGCGAACTGGCGCGCCGTGTAGGGCAGCACGCTGGCCAGCGCCGCTTCGTCGCGCAGGTGCAGATGCCAGTCGTCGGGCCGGGTAAGGGTGAGGATGTCGATCATGGGCCGCGATTGTCGCGCCGGGGCGGCGCAAACAAGAACGGCGGCCCGAGAGCCGCCGGCCGTCGCCCGTCGTGGTCGGATCAGTGCTGCAGGATCTTGGCCAGGAAGTCCTTGGCGCGCGGCGAGCGCTCCTCGGGCTTGCCGAAGAAGTCCGCGCTGCTGCAGTCCTCGATGATCCTGCCGGCGTCCATGAAGATGACGCGGTTGCTGACGCGCTTGGCGAAGCCCATCTCGTGCGTCACGCACATCATGGTCATGCCCTCGTTGGCGAGCTGCACCATCACGTCCAGCACCTCGCCGACCATCTCGGGGTCCAGCGCCGACGTGGGCTCGTCGAACAGCATGACGATGGGGTCCATCGACAGCGCGCGTGCGATGGCCACGCGCTGCTGCTGGCCGCCGGAGAGCTGGCCGGGGAACTTGTCCCTGTGGGCCGACAGGCCGACGCGGTCCAGCATCTTCAGGCCGCGGGCCTTGGCGTCGTCCGCCGAGCGGCCCAGCACCTTGATCTGCGCGATGGTCAGGTTCTCGGTCACCGACAGGTGGGGAAAGAGCTCGAAGTGCTGGAACACCATGCCGACGCGCGAGCGCAGCTTGGGCAGGTTGGTCTTGGGGTCGGCGATGGAGATGCCGTCGACGACGATGTCGCCCTGCTGGAAGGGCTCCAGCGCGTTGACGGTCTTGATCAGCGTCGACTTGCCCGAGCCCGACGGCCCGCAGACGACGACGACCTCGCCCTTCTGGATGGACGTCGTGCAGTCGGTCAGCACCTGGAAGCTGCCGTACCACTTGGAGATGTTCTTGATGTCGATCATGGGGAACTCAATGGTCAACGAATGATGGCGATCTTCTTCTGCAGCTGGCGCACGAGCTGCGACAGGCCGAAGCAGATGACGAAGTAGACGACGGCGGCGACGAGATAGGTCTCGACCGGGCGGTTGAAGTTCTTGCCCGCGACCTCGAAGCCTTTCAGCAGGTCGTACTCGCCGACGGCATAGACCAGCGAGGTGTCCTGGAACAGGATGATGGTCTGCGTCAGCAGCACCGGCAGCATGTTGCGGAAAGCCTGGGGCAGCACGACGAGCTTCATCGTCTGCGCATAGTTCATGCCCAGCGCATAGCCGGCATTGACCTGGCCCTTGGACACCGACTGGATGCCGGCGCGCATGATCTCGGAGTAGTAGGTCGCCTCGAACAGCGTGAAGGTGATGAAGGCCGACATCTGCCCGCCCAGCGGCCCGAGCAGCTTGGGGATGAGCAGGAAGAACCACAGGATCACCATCACCAGCGGGATGGAGCGCAGCGTGTCGACGTAGAAGGCCGCCGGCGCCGACAGCCAGCGGTGGCTGGACAGGCGCATCATCGCCAGCAGCGTGCCGAGCACGATGCCGCCGATCATGGCCACCAGCGTCAGCTGGATGGAGAACCAGAAGCCCTTGGCGACGAAGCTCTGGACGACGCCCCAGTTCAGGAAGGAATAGTCGAGGTTCAGCATCACTTGCCTCCGCCCGAGCCGGGGATGCGCACGCGCGCCTCGACGAACTTGGCGACGCGGTTGATCGCGAAGGCGGACACGAAATAGAGCAGCGTCACCGGAATGAAGATCTCCTCGAAATGCGAGGTCTCCTCGGACGCCTGCTGCGCGAACTGGGCCAGCTCGGGGATGCTGACCGCGAAGGCGACGGCCGAGTTCTTGACGATGTTCATGCTCTCGCTGGTCAGCGGCGGGATGACGATGCGGAAGGCCATCGGCAGCAGCACGAAGCGGTAGGTCTGCGGCAGCGTCATGCCCACGGCCAGGCCGGCATAGCGCTGGCCGCGCGGCAGCGTCTGGATGCCGGCCTTGACCTGCTCGCCGATGCGGGCGCTGGTGAAGAAGCCCAAGGCGCAGACCACCAGCACCGACGGCGGCAGCGCGTCGCGCAGCACCGGGAACAGCGCCGGCAGCACGTGGTACCAGAGGAAGACCTGAACCAGCAGCGGGATGTTGCGGAACAGCTCCGTCCAGGCCTCGCCGAAGCGCGCCAGCCATTTGTTCGGCGCCGTACGCGCGATGCCGATCAGCGAACCCACGACCAGCGCGAGCAGCAGCGCGAGCAGCGAGACGCTCAGCGTCCAGCCCCAGGCGTTCAGCATCCATTGCAGATAGGTCTGCTCCTTGCCGCCAGGGCCGAAGCAGCCGGCGACGGCCTCGCCGGTGGCGGTGTCATTGCAGTAGAACTGCCAGTCCCAACTCATGGGTTCTCCTAGAACAAAGCGGGTGCCAGGCACCCGCTTTGCGGTCAGTCAGACGAGCTCGCGAATCACTTCTTCGCGTAGTCTTCCATCGGCTTGTCGTTGGGGTTGGCCCAGGCGTCCTTGTTTGCGGCAGACAGCGGCAGGCCGATCTTGGTGTTGGTCGGCGGGATGGGCTGCATGAACCACTTGTCGTAGACCTTGGCCAGGTCGCCCGACTTCATCATGCCCTTGATGCTGTTGTCCACGGCCGTCTTGAAGGCCGGATCGTCCTTGCGCATCATGATGGCGATGGGCTCGACGGACAGCACCTCGCCGACGATCTTGAAGTCGGCCGGGTTCTTGGACGTGGCGATGTTCTTGGCCAGGATGGAGCCGTCCATGACGAAGGCGTCGGCGCGGCCGGAGTCCAGCAGCAGGAAGCTGTCCGCGTGGTCCTTGCCGAACACTTCCTTGAAGTCCACGCCGGTGGCGCGCTCATGCTTGCGCAGCGTCTGCACCGAAGTCGTGCCGGTGGTCGTCGCGACGGTCTTGCCGTTGAGCTGGTTGATCGACGTGATGCCCGAGTTGGCCTTCACGGCGATGCGCACTTCCTCGACATAGGTCGTCACGGCGAAGGCGACGTCCTTCTGGCGGGCGATGTTGTTGGTCGTCGAGCCGCACTCCAGGTCGACCGTGCCGTTGACGGTCAGCGGAATGCGGTTGGCAGACGTGACCGGCTGGTACTTGGTCTCCAGCTTGCGGCCGAGCTGCTTCTCGAGGTCGGCGATGACGCGGTGGCAGACGTCGATGTGGTAGCCGACGTATTTGCCGTCGCCGATGGTGTAGGCCAAGCCCGAGGACTCGCGCACGCCCATCGTGATGACGCCGCTGTCCTTGACTTTCTTCAGCGTGTCCTCGGCGTGCACGGCAACCGCGCCGGCCGCCAGGGCCGCGGCGAGCAGAATTTTCTTCATGGAGACTCCAACAACAGGGGGGATATCGATATCAAACAGGCGTGAGCAGACCACGCTCGACACTCAGCCCGAATACGGGTTTATACGCGGCATGCGGATGCGCGATGACCTCATGCCTTGGACGTCAGGTAGTCCCACAGCGCCGCCGAGGCGGGTTTCAGCCGGCGCGAAAGCTCGGGGCGCTCGCGGTAGATGCGCAGTTCCATGCTGGCGCTGAAGCTGCCGGGCGCCGCGGCCGGCACGAGGCGTCCGCCGGCCAGCTCCTTCTGCACCGAACTGGCCGGCAGAAAGGCCAGGCCGTGCCCTTCGAGCGCCATCGCCTTCAGGCCCTCGGCCATGTCGGTCTCGTAGATGGCGTCCAGGTTCAGCGCGCAGTCGGCCTCCTTGACGATGAGCTCGACCAGGCGGCCGAGGTAGGCGCCGGCCGCGTAGCTGAGGAAGGGGATCTTCTGGCCCGGCCGGCCCGGCAGCCGGAACAGCGGCTCGCCCTGGGCGTCGGCCCGGGCATAGGGCGACAGCGTTTCGTGGCCCAGCGACGCCATCTGGTAGCGCTCGGGATCGAGCTGCAGCGGCTGGCTGGCATGGTGGTAGACCAGCAGCAGATCGCAATTGCCTTCGCTGAGCTGCAGCATCGCGTCGTGCACATTGGCCGCGTTGAGCCGGCACTTGATCGCGCCGAAGCCGCGGCGCAGGTCCATCAGCCAGTGCGGGAAGAAGGAGAAGGCCAGCGAATGCGGCACGGCGAACTCGATCATGTCCTGGTCGGCCGCCTGGTGGCTGCGCAGCATATTGCGCGTCGCCTGCAGATTGCCCAGCACCTCGACCGCCTGGCCCAGCAGCGTCGCGCCGGCGGCCGTCAGGCGGGTCGGGTAGGACGATCGGTCCACGAGATCGACCCCGGCCCAGGCCTCCAGCGCCTGGATGCGGCGCGAAAACGCCGGCTGGGTCACGTGGCGGAGCTGGGCGGAGCGGGAAAAACTGCGCGTCTCGGCCAGGCTGACGAAGTCTTCAAGCCATTTGGTTTCCACCGGCAGCAGTGTAGCCAAGGCCCCGCAACCGCCTGGCGGCGCCCGCGGCTGCCCGGACTCGCGCAGCCCCCCCCGAAATCCGGCCCCCGGGGCGCCCGAGCTCCCCCTCAACTGAAGGGGCGGCGGCGGGGCCCAATTTCCAGGTGCTTGTTTACAGTTCAAGCACAAAGCCAACTCGAACAACGGATGGAGAACGCCATGCGTGCAACAAGCAAACTTCTGGCTCTCGCCTTCGCTTCCGCGCTGCAACCGGCGATGGCTGGCGTGGTCTTTCTGAACTTCGAGGATCTCACGGACACCGCCAAGCTCGGCGCCTACGATGGCGTCACGTTCTCCAACGACGCCTGGGGGGTCACCTCCAAGGCCAGGCCTGACTGCACCGGCTTCGGCAGCTTCGTGCGCGCCGGCAGTTGCGGCGCGCTGGAGCTGGCGCTCGATGCCCGGGCCAACCCGGGGCAGACCACCCAGAGCTTCGTCATGGATCTGGCGGGTGGCTTCATCACCGAGTTCTCGTTCGTCTACTCGGCGCGGCCGGGTTCCAACGTGACGATTCAGCTGTTCGATGGTGCCGGCGGCGCCGGCAACGAACTGCAGAACCTGACCGGCCTGACCGAAGCCGGCTGCGCCACCCCAACCGTCCGTTTCTGCAACTGGACCGCGATGAGCACGAAATTCAACGGCGTCGCCCTCTCGCTCAAGGTGACCGGCCTGGACCAAAGCCTGTTCATGGACGACCTCCGGTTCATCACACCCGCAAGCGGTGGCAATCTGCCCGAGCCGGCCAGCATCGCGCTGGCCCTGGGCGGCCTCGGCGCGGCCGCCTGGACCCGCAGGCGCGCTGCTCGCTGAGCAGCGCACCGTCGAAGATGACCGCCTCTGCGGTCATTTTTTTGCGCTCTGCGGCGCATCTTCGGTCCGTCCTTCCCACGCCAAGGCCATTCGTCTCGGCACGGGCTGGCGGTGCTGCCGCCCCCTGCTGATGGTTCCGCCTGCGTCGGGCCGAGGCATGACGGCCACTTGGCCGCCTGAAGCGCGCATCCCGGCCTCGCCGGCGATTGATGCCCTGCTTGAATCGTCTCACTCCGTCCCTATAATCTTCGCTGCTAGCACTCGTTGCATTCGAGTGCTAACGAAATCGGGCCGAGGATTCGGCCCCGTTTTTCGCGCGGTCACGGCCGAAGGCAGCCGTGATCGCTGCGGTTCAAACTCTGAAGGAGATCCCATGAAGCTGCGCCCCCTGCACGATCGCGTGATCGTTCGCCGCCTGGAACAGGAAACCAAGACCGCCTCCGGCATCGTCATCCCCGATAACGCCGCCGAAAAGCCCGACCAGGGTGAAGTCCTGGCCGTCGGCCCGGGCAAGCGCAACGACAAGGGCGAATTCGTCGCCCTGAACGTCGCCGTCGGCGACCGCGTGCTGTTCGGCAAGTATTCCGGCCAGACCGTCAAGGTCGATGGCGAGGAGCTGCTGGTCATGCGCGAAGAGGACCTCTTCGCCGTCGTGCAGAAGTAATTCAGCGGTCGAAATTCGACTCTGACCCCAATTTAAGTATCCGGAGATTCAAATGGCAGCAAAAGACGTGATCTTTGGCGGCGAAGCCCGTGCCCGCATGGTTGAGGGCGTCAACATCCTGGCCAATGCGGTCAAGGTGACCCTGGGCCCCAAGGGCCGCAACGTGGTGCTCGAGCGCTCCTTCGGCGCCCCCACCGTGACCAAGGA
>BFBZ01000233.1_pt1 | contig 66160 bp, 64 predicted proteins | sample 1888401 | NCBI WGS metagenome assembly BFBZ01 (sample SAMD00112614, study PRJDB3348) | symbiont metagenome | host: Chara braunii
TTCTCGCGGCGCTGTCGCAGGGCATCGCGCTCGGCGCGATTCTGCAAGGCGTCAATGTCGCGGGGCGTCAGTATGGCGGCGGGTGGTGGGACTGGCTGACGCCGTTCAGTATTCTGACAGGCGTCGCTGTCGTCGCAGGCTATGGGCTTCTCGGCGCGGCGTGGCTCATCATGAAGACCGAAGGCAGACTGCGTAACGAAGCCTATCGTCTGAGCCGCTGGCTGCTGCTCGCCACCGTCGGAGGAATTGTCGCCGTCAGTCTCGCCACGCCATTCCTGAACATCAAATACTGGCAGCGATGGTTCGAATGGCCGAGCATCCTGTTCACGTCACCGATCCCGCTCGCGGTTGCGGCGATTACAATTCTGCTGCTCAAGGCGCTCGCTGACAAACGCGATTACCGGCCATTCTTCCTGTCGCTTGCGTTGTTCGCGCTGTCCTATGCGGGCCTCGGCGTCAGCATGTATCCCTACATCGTGCCGCAGAGCATCACGATCCAGCAGGCGGCAGCGCCCGACAACAGTCTTTATTTCATGATCGTCGGCATTGCGATTCTGGTGCCGATCATTCTCGCCTACACCGCGTTTTCCTACTGGGTGTTTCGCGGCAAGGTCGACGCCAAGAGCGGCTATCACTGATGACGCGCGGCGATTCGCAGCGCCCGCTGTCGCAACGATTGCTGTGGTTCGTGGCGCTCTGGCTGCTCGGCGTCGGAACCGTGACGATTGTGTCATACGGTCTGCGGTTGTGGATCGCGCCGCATTGAGCACCGTCTCAGCGCAATTTTAAGCATTCCGCCCTATCACGAAACCGTCGCGCACGACCGGATGCCTTGCCACCAGAAGGCTGGTGGGGTTTGATGGTGCAACGGCGCAAATCGGCAGGACACAAAGATGAACATCAATCCGCTGCGCATTTTCCTGATGACATTATTGACGGCTGGAGTCGTCGCGACCAACGCGATGGCTCAGTCTCGCGATGAAGGCGACAGGCCAGGCTACGTGCCGACCGAAGACGAGGAAACTCTCGCGCCGGAATTCCAGAAGACGATGGTGCTCTATCGCACCACCGAAGCGCCCGGCACCATCATTGTCTCCACCTCGGAACGCTATCTTTATCTCATCCAGCCGGGTGGGCGCGCATTGCGCTACGGCATCGGTGTCGGCCGCGAAGGATTCCAGTGGCAGGGTCTTGTGAAGATCTCGAAAAAACAGGAATGGCCGGACTGGACGCCGCCGCCTGAAATGATCGAGCGTCAACCATACTTGCCGCGCTTCATGGCGGGTGGGCCCGGCAATCCGCTTGGCGCGCGCGCGCTCTATCTTGGCGCGACCGTGTATCGCATTCACGGCACCAACGCGCCGCAGACCATCGGCACCGCCGTCTCGTCCGGCTGCTTCCGTCTGGTGAACGCCGACGTCACCGATCTCTACGATCGCGTTCCGGTCGGCACCAAGGTCATCATCCGGCAAAAGCCGGAAATCTGATCGCCTGCATTTCAGCACTTTTATTTAGAGACGCATCGAGAGACAGTATTCATGGCACTTTTTTCACGCACCTTCCGCTCCGGCCTGACCATCGGCCTTCTGATCGCAGTCCTCGTCGGCGCAGCAGCTGTCGTCTACGAATTCTACGACACACGGACATTGAAGCGCACCTTGCGACGCGACGCGGTTTTGTGCGGCGTCAACACGGGTCTGCCCGGATTCTCGAATCCCGACGGCAGCGGCAACTGGAGCGGATTCGACGTGGATGTGTGCCGCGCCGTCGCCGCAGCGATCTTCGACGATCCGAAGAAAGTGAAATTCGTGCCGCTCGATGCCAACGAGCGTTTCAAGGAATTGCAGAACCGCAAGGTCGATATTCTTTCGCGCAACTCGACATGGAGCATGTCGCGCGAGACCGACTACGAACTGCATTTCGCCGCCGTGACATATTACGACGGCGAAGGCTTCATGACGCGCAAGTCGCGCAACATCGAATCCGGCCTCGAACTCGGCGACAGCAAGGTCTGCGTGCAGGCCAACACAACGACTCAGCTCAATCTCGCGGATTATTTCCGCGCCAACAACATCAAGTATCAGGAAATCAATTTCCCGAAGCTCGACGATGTCATCAAGGCCTATGACAGCGGCCAGTGCGACGTGCTGACCACCGACGTGTCGCAGCTCTATGCGATCCGGCTTCGCCTGACCAAGCCGGTCGATCACGCCATTCTGCCGGACGTGATTTCAAAGGAGCCGCTCGCGCCTGTCGTGCGCCAGCGCGACGACGACTGGCTCTTGATCGTGAAGTGGACGATCTACGCCATGATAAACGCCGAGGAACTTGGCGTGACGTCGAAGAACATCGACGAGGCGTTGAAATCGAAAAAGCCGGACGTGATGCGGCTTGTCGGCACCGAAGGCGCTTACGGCGAAGAACTCGGCCTCAGCAAAGACTGGGCCGCGCGCATCATCCGCCATGTCGGCAATTACGGCGAAGTCTACGACCGCAATGTCGGCGACGGCTCACCGCTGAAAATCCCGCGCGGGCTTAACCAGTTGTGGAATAACGGCGGATTGCAATACGCACCGCCGATCCGCTAACGCTCAGTAGTTTTTCAGCCGCGCTAATTGATCGGCGTGGAAGGCCGTGTCGCCGAACAATTCCTGACACACCCGCGCGCGCTTCATGAAGAAGCCGATATCGAAGGCGTCCGTCATGCCGACGCCGCCGTGCATCTGCACCGCTTCCTGAACCGCGAGCGTCGCAACCGATCCGGCTTTAGCCTTTGCGACGGCCACCGCCGCAGCCGCGTGCTCGAAATCGGTATCGAGCATGGTCAGCGCCTTCATCACGGCGGCCTTGGTGATTTCGATCTCGGTGTAGAGATGCGCGGCGCGATGCTGGAGCGCCTGGAATTCGCCAATCAGCTTACCAAATTGTTTGCGCTCTTTCAGATAGGTCACGGTGCGGGAAAACGCTTCCTCGCTGGTGCCGGTCATTTCCGATGCCACGGCCGCGCGGCCGATATTCAAGACACCGTCTAACAGCGCCGATCCCTGATCGACCTCGCCGAGCACGTTGTCGGCAGTGACCTCGACATCGTTGAAATTGATGCGCGCCGCGTTGTGGTAGTCGACCATCGCGGTGCGTTCGGTCTCGACGCCCTTCGATTTGGGATCGACCAGAAACAGAGTGAGGCCTTCGGCGTCCCCAGGCTTTCCCGACGAACGCGCCGCGACGATCAGCAAATCGGAGACATGGCCGTCCACGACCATCGCCTTCGCGCCTTTCAGCTTGAACCCGTTGCCGGAGCGTGTCGCTGTCATCGCGGTTTTCGCAGGGCGATGCTTGGTGCCTTCGTCCACCGCAAGCGAGGCGACGAGATCGGCCTTCGCGATCTTCGGCAGGTACTCGGATTTCTGCACCTTGCTGCCGCCGCGGTTGAGCGCGGACGCCGCAAGCACGGCCGTGGAGAGAAACGGCGACGGCATCAGCGTGCGGCCGATTTCCTCCATCACCACGCCCGCTTCCACAAAACCGAGCGCGCTGCCACCGAATTCTTCCGGCACCAGCAAGCCTGAAAAGCCCATCTCGCCGAATGTCTTCCACAATTCGCGCGAGAAGCCGGTAGCGTCCTTGCCGTCTCTGAGTTTGCGCAGATGCGCGACCGGCGCCTTGTCGGTGATGAGGCCGCGCGCACTGTCGCGCAGCATTGACTGTTCTTCGTTGAGGACGAGAGCCATAGGCATTCCTATCGATCAGACAAAACTTCCATTCACTTCCGCCGTCATTGCGAGCGAAGCGAAGCAATCTAGAATCCGCGAAGATGGATTGCTTCGTCGCCATCGCTCCTCGCAATGACGACATTCTTCTTACGCCCCCGGCAAATCCAAAATGCGTTTAGCGACAATGCCGAGCATCACCTCAGACGTGCCGCCCTCGATGGAGTTGGCCTTGGTGCGCAGCCAGGTGCGCGCCGCCAAACCTTCGCGCGAGCGTTCGCTTTCCCATTCCAGATTGTCGATACCGCCGGCGGACATCAGCAGTTCATAACGCCGCTTGTTGAGTTCGGTGCCGTAATATTTCAGCGCCGCCGAATAGGCCGGATGGCCCTGCCCTGCTTTCGACAGATCGATCGCCCGCTCCGCCGCGCACGCCAGCGCAGCCTCATCCACGTCGAACGCCGCGATCTGTCCGCGCAGGATCGGATCGTCGAGATGCCCCTTTTCGTCGGTGCCGATGGAATTCGCCGCGACCTGCCCCATCGGACGCGAGCCACGGCGTTCGCCGACTTCGGAAATCATCGCGCGTTCGTGCTGGAGCAGATATTTCGCGACATCCCAGCCGCGATTGACGGTGCCGACGACATTGGCGCGAGGCACGCGCACATTGTCGAAGAAGGTTTCGCAGAACGGCGACTTGCCGGAGATCAAAAGGATCGGCTTGGTGGAAACGCCTTTCGATGCCATGTCGAACAACAGGAAGCTGATGCCGTCATGCTTCTTCGCGGAGAAATCCGTGCGCACCAGACAGAAAATCCAGTCGGCGAAATTCGCCATCGAGGTCCAGATCTTCTGGCCGTTGACGATGTAATCGTCGCCATCCACATCGGCGCGCGTCTGCAACGAGGCGAGATCCGATCCCGCGTTCGGTTCGGAATAGCCCTGACACCAGCGGATTAAACCCGCCGCGATTTTCGGCAGATGTTCTTTCTTCTGTGCGTCGGTGCCGTACTTCAAAAGCGCCGGCCCAAGCATCCAGATGCCGAAGCTCGACAGCGGCAGGCGCGCGGCGATCGCCGCCATTTCCTGACGTAGAATTTTCGTTTCCTCGATGCTGAGGCCGCCACCGCCATATTCCTTCGGCCAGTCCGGCACGGTCCAGCCCTTGTCGCGCATGCGCTCGAACCAGAGCTTCTGCGGTTCGGACGAGAACGTGCGATTGCGTCCGCCCCAGAACACGTCGCCTTCCTGCGTCACGGGCTTGCGCATTTCGGGCGGGCAATTGGCTTCGAGCCATGCACGCGTCTCTTTGCGGAATTGATCGAGATCGGCCATCGGATGATCCTCGCGAAATTTTCTGGCCGGACTGTAGCGGCGCGCGACTGGAATTCAATACGGCGCGCGGAATATGGTAGCCATGCGGCGGCCCGGTTAGTGACGAAAAAGGCAAAGGAAACGAACATGCGTTTGAAAACGCTTTCGCCTGGCGAAATGACGAGCGACCAGAAGGCGATCTGCGACGAATCCAGCGCGGGCAAGCGCGGCACCGTGACGCCGCCCGCGATGGCATGGCTCCGTGCACCGGACGTTGCGCGGCATGCCAACCGGCTTGGCGAATATCTGCGCTACAACACGACGCTCGGGCCGCGCTATTCTGAGCTTGCGATTCTCGTCACCGCGCGATTCTGGAACGCGCAATACGAATGGTACGCGCACAAGAAGATGGCGCTCGCCGCCGGCATCGAGCCGAAGATCGTCGATGACATCAATCATCGCCGCGTGCCGGATTTTCCCGATGCCAAATCGCAGTTGATCTACGAGTTCAGCGAGTCCCTTCATGTCAACCACGTCGTGCCGAAGCCGCTCTACGATCAGGCTATCGACATGCTCGGCGAGAAAGGCACGGTCGAACTGGTCGGTCTACTCGGCTATTACACGCTGGTGTCGATGACGCTCAACACATTTGAGGTGCCGCTGCCGGATGGCGAAAAATCCGACCTTGTGCCGTGAGCGATAGAGCATAGATCGAGAATCACATTGTTCCGGAGTTTGTCATGACCTCGCATCCCGTCACGCCGCAGCCCATCGACGCAGGCACAAAAATCGGCCACGTTCATTTGAAAGTCGCCGACCTCGACCGTGCGCTCAGCTTCTATTGCGGCGTGCTCGGCTTTCAGCTGATGCAGAAATATGGCGATCAGGCCGCGTTCGTTTCGGCAGGCGGCTATCATCACCACATCGGATTGAACACGTGGGAGAGCAGAGGCGGCAAGCCGCCGGCTCCCGGCACGACGGGATTGTTTCACACCGCGATTCTCTATCCGACGCGCGCAGCACTTGCGGATGCGCTTCATCGGGTCGTTACGGCCGGTATCGCGCTCGATGGTGCGAGCGATCACGGCGTGTCCGAAGCACTCTATTTAAGAGACCCCGACGAGAACGGCGTCGAACTCTATCGCGACCGTCCCGAAGCCGAATGGCCGCGCGATGCCAATGGCAATCTTTCGATGTTCACGCGGCGGCTCGATGTCGATGCGCTGTTGAAAGAGTATAAGCCTAAATCGTGAGCGGCTTTTTGGCGCGGATCAGAACGACCGCGGCCGCGATCAGTTCAAGCGCCATGCACAGCGAGAACGGCACGGTATAGCTGCCGGACCAGTCGCGCAGCAGGCCGACGAGGCCCGGACCGAACGCGTAGGTGAACTGGCAGATCGCCGTCACCAGACTGACGAGCACGCCGAACGACGCCGCGCTGAACTCCCGCTGCACGATGAGCGACGGCAGCGTGATCGCGTTGCCCACCGTAAATCCGAACACGGCGGACGCCGCGAACAGTGCATATTCGTTGCGCGTGTTGATTGCGAGCAAGAGCGCGCACGCCTGACTCGTGAACAGCACAGCCGACGCAATGCGCTGATCGAAGCGATCGATCACGGTACCAAGCAGCACGCGCCCGATCACCGCGAACGCCGTCATCAGCGCCACCGCGATGCTCGCCTTGTCGCGGCCCATAACCGGATCGAGAAACGAAATCTGGTGAACGATAAAGCCGACCTGCGCCAGCAAGACCGACGCGAACGGAATGACAATGGTCCAGAACGGCAGCGCGCGGAATGCCTCGCCGCGAATCTGCGCGGCGGATCGCACGACCGGCGGCTTGGGATCGAGCGCATCGGGCGGCGGCAAAGTCTTCTTCGGCGGCACTCCGACCCATAAAAAAATGGCGGGAATCGCAATCGCAACCATCACAATGCCTGCAACGATCTGCGTGCCGGCGAATCCGAATTTGCCGATGGCGGCGACCAAAAGGGGCACGCCGATCACGCCGCCGATGCTGGCGCCGTTGAGCGCGTAGCTGATCGCCATGCCGCGCCTTTTATCGAACCACAGGCCGAGCGTGTTGTTGATCGCGGCGAGACTCGTGCCGGCCCAGCCGAACGAAATCAGCCCGTACACCGCATAGAGCTGCCATATCGATTTGATCTGCCCCACAAGCGCAATGCCGACGGCCATGCAGCACACGCCGGTGACAAGAAGCAGTCTCGGCCCGAGTTTGCGGATCGCCTCCGAGACGAACACGACCAGCACCGAACTGAACAGATAATAGCCGGTGGTCGCGGCCGAGATCAGCGATGCGGGCCAATTATTCGCGCGCTGCAATTCCACGAGATAGACGCCAAGCCCGTAGAAGCCCGCGCCCCATGCGAAGGTCGCCACGATGAAACAGACGGCGACAACCAGCCAGCCCTCGTAGCGAAACGAGGTTTCGTCGGCACTTCCGGATCGGGTCATGCGGCGGGCTTGCCGGTGTCGTAGAAGAAACGCTCGCGGAAAATCCTGTCGCCGCGCCATTCCTGCACGGCAACCTCGTCGAAGTGCCGCGTGCGGCCCGCCTTGTTGGTCATGTCGAAATTCCAGTGAATCATCACGCGGTCGCCTTCGACCACCGAAGCAATGGCGCGGGATTCGACCCTGCTCATCTGGGCGAGGATGTTTTTCTCGAAGGCAACCAGCGTGTCGCGGCCGACGCGCGGCGGCGACGAATTTTCCTGCATGCTGGCGTCTTCGGTGTAATAACGTTCGATGGCGCCGGCGTGATCGCCGCTGACGACCACGGCTATGAATTCATCGACGCGCGCGCGTGTCGGCATGGCGGATGTCTCCCGGCAGAAACAGCCGGGAGAGAATCACAAAAGCGGTGCGATGCAAAGCCGCGCCGTTCCGGGCATCCGGTCATTTTGTCATGACCGCATGACGGAAATCGGGTGGCCGAACGGTTCAGGCGTAAAGATAGCCGACCGGCGCGCCTTCGGTGCGCAGCGGGCGAACATCCTTCCGCGTGATGATCTTGGCGGCCAGACCGTCGATCTCGTCGCGCTGAGAGGGCGTCCATGAGCGGAGCTTGTCCATGCCGCTCAGAAGGCCGAGCCGGAGGATCTGGGTATTTTCTCCGATGGCGGTGATCTCGATCGTGCCCTTGCCTGCTGTGACGACATCGCCCGCCGTAAGCTCAAACATCTTCGCGCCGTCTTCCCTGAATTCGGCTGAGCCGCGGATCACGCGGTAGATTTCAACCTCGCCCCTGGCGAAGTCGGACATCGTCGTGCTTGCCGAAGATGTCTTCGGCAGCAGCGAGTGTCCGGACGGATCGGTTGCGATGATGTGCCCTGTGACAAGATGGCCGCTCGGAACCTCGATGCCGATGTCGCGAACGTAAACCGGCGACGGCGATTTGATGAGATTGTCGGCCAGCGGCTTGTAGAGCGCGTCGAGCGCCAGTGGATCCTGCAACCAGAAGCCTGCATCGTCGGGGCGGTCATGCAGCGGATGCGTCCAGGCCACACGCGGCGTCTCCGCCTCAACGATCTGATCCGGGCCGACGATGGTCGGATTCGGAAACGTCGTCGGATCGGTGATGAAGGCTTCGAGAAATTTTCCCGAATAGCCCATCGACATCGGATCGGGCACCACGGTCTGCGGCGTCTTCAGGTTTTCTTCGGTCGACAGGCCCGACCATGTGTAGAACAGCTGACGATGCACGATCGCGCTTTGCAGCATCACGGCGCCGGGACCGACATTGTAGAAACGCCCGTCATAATCGAACGTGAACATGCCCGACGTGACCAGCACGAGCTGGAATCCGCCCGGCGGCAGATGAAGATGGAAGTCCGTCGGGCCGGTGTCTTCGCGGTAGATCGGAAGATTGGTCGCGACTTCGTGCAGCAGGAAGGCTTCGTTGTTTTCGTGGAAGCCGGCGTTGGCGCGGTTATAGAGCGCCTGCGGGCGATAGGTCGCCTCGAACTTCGCTTCCTTGTCGCGGTCGATGGCGACGAACTTCTTCTTGTTGAGACCGATCGGCTTGCCGTTGGGATGCGTAAGGCCCGGCCATTTGAAATCGGTGGGGACGTGGACATTCATTGCAGCCTCCAAGCAGGCGCGAGGGCCGCGCCCGGTTGTTTCTGCAATGCACCATGCGAATCCCGCGCCATGCGGCGGCGATTCCGGTGGAATGCCAGAACAAGTTTTGAGCAATGCAGGTTGTGACTGAATTTAAAGGACGGTCTGCAATTTTGCGGGGGCAAATTTCGTTACGAGCCTAACGAGCGCGCCACCAATTACCTCACGAGGTAACGCCGCTCGCCTGCGTGAATAACAAACGGCCCAGCGATCGGGCGTTCACTGCCTAATATTCGACCTCAAGCTCGTCGATCTCCGCAGGCTCTGCGCGCGCGGCGGCAACCCACTCCGCCATTTCCGGCAGCGCCATCACGCGCTTTCCATAGGCCGAAAGCGTGGAGTTGATCTGCACGTCATAGGTCAGAAAGCGCGTGACGACCGGCGCGTACATCGCGTCCGCCATCGAGCGATGGCCGAACAGAAACGGCCCGCCGGATTTTTCCAGACAATCGCTCCAGATCGCGCAGACGCGATCGATGTCCGCCTGCGCGCGTGACCAGATTTTGAATCCGGGGAAATGCCCCCGGATGTTCACCGGCAGCGACGAGCGAAGCGTGGCAAAGCCGGAATGAATCTCGCCGCAGATCGAGCGGCAATGTGCCCGTGGAATGCGCTCTTTCGGCAATAGACCGGCATCGGGAAAGAGATCGTTGAGATACTCGCCAATGGCGAGAGTATCCCAGACCGTCGCGCCGTCGTGGCACAGACAGGGCACCAGTATGGACGACGACAGCAGCAGCATTTCCGCCTTGATGCTCGGATCGTCGGCGGCGACGAGAATCTCATCGAACTCCAGACCCGAAAACCTGGTCATCAGCCAGCCGCGCAGCGACCACGACGAATAGTTCTTGCTGCTGATCGTGAGTGTCGCCTTCGCCATAAATTAAGCCTCCGCACGCCGAACAGATGCGCATGCGCCTACGCAACGGGCGAAGTCTGCCCGCGATTTAAGCGCCTGTGTCCTGTTCAACTCAGCAAACCACATGCCAATTCGCGGCGCCGATTGACGGCGCTTTGGCTTCGATGTTGCATGGCACAAAGGCAGGAATGAATCGGATGTCACACATGATGTATCAGGCCTATCAGAACACGATGGACATGCTGGCGCCGTTCCGAAACAGCGCCGCATCCGGCAAGGCCGCGATCAGACTGCTGCCCGAGGGATTGTCCGACAAGGTGTTCGGCCGGCTTGCTGCTGCGCTCGAACTGATCTCGCGCACAACGCTGACCTATGCGCGGCCCGACTACGACATCAAGCCGGTGCTGGTCGGCAACGGCAAATATCCGATCGTCGAAGAAGTCGCCTGGTCGACGCCGTTCGGCTCGCTACTGCATTTCAAGAAAGACGGCGCGCCGGAACAGCCGAAAGTTCTTCTCGTTGCGCCGATGTCAGGACATTTCGCAACGCTGCTGCGCGGCACCGTGCAGACGCTGCTCCAGGATCACGACGTCTACATCACCGACTGGCACAACCCGCGCGACATTCCGGTCGAGGCGGGAAAATTCGGCCTCGACGAATACACCGAGCACCTGATCGAGTTCATGGGCAAGATCGGCCCGAAGTCGCACATGATCGCGATCTGCCAGCCGTCGGTATCCGCACTCGCCGCCTGCGCGATCATGTCGGAAGGCAATCATCCGGCGCGGCCCGCAAGCCTGACATTGATGGCGGGGCCGATCGACACCCGTATCTCGCCGACCAAGGTCAACGAATTCGCGGTGTCGAAGCCGCTGAAATGGTTCGAGGACAATCTCATCAACTACGTGCCGATGCAGTGCAAGGGCGCGTGGCGCAAAGTCTATCCGGGCTTCATTCAGGTCACGGCCTTCATGTCGATGAATCTCGATCGCCACATCAAGTCGCACAAGGATCTGTACGAGCATCTCGCCAATGGCGACATCGAGAAAGCCGAAACCATCAAGACATTCTACGACGAGTATTTTGCGGTGATGGATCTACCGGCGGATTTCTATATCGACACCATCCGCGACGTGTTCCAGGAGCATCTGCTGCCGCAGGGCAAGCTCACCTACAAAGGCCGCCCGGTGAAGCCGGGCTCGATCAAGAAGATGGGCCTGATGACGGTGGAAGGCGAGAAGGACGACATCTGCTCCATCGGCCAGACGCTGGCGGCGCAAGACCTTTGTACCGGCGTGCGCGCCTATCGCAAGGTCCATCACATGCAGGCCGGCGTCGGCCACTACGGCGTGTTCAGCGGCAAAAAATGGAACAACGAAATCTATCCGCTGCTGCGGGATTTCATTCACGTCAATTCGTGACGCTGCTGCCTCATCGCTGAAACAAAAAGGCCGATAATCGCGAACGATTATCGGCCAAGTCTTTGGGTAGAAACGTACAGGCGCCGCCCATCACGCGATGGAGCAGCGCCCGTTGGCAAAATTCGTCAGGCGCCCGGCGGATTGCCGCTGCGGGCAATGGCTGCGGCGATGTCGTCGGCGGTGTATTGCGGCTTTGACGACGCAAAAATGTTTGACAGATAGTAGGCGATCAGAGCCGTCAGCGTCGGCTGCTGCGCTTGCTTCATCGTGCTCATGCTTGTCCCTTTCCATCGATGACTTGCGTTTGAAGCTAGGCCAACGCATAGTTTTGGCAAACGAATAATTATGCACCTTAATATCGGTTTTTCAGATATAAGAAAAACGGCCGTAACCGGCTGCGATGTGGGAGATCATGGACACCGAGCTCGCGCGTACATTTTTGACCGTGGTTGCGGAGGGCAATTTTATCTCCGCAGCGGACAAGCTGCACGTCAGCCAGTCCACGGTGAGCACGCGCATCCACACGCTGGAAGACCAGCTCGGCTGCGTGCTGTTCGTCCGCAACAAGGCGGGCACGACGCTGACGCCGGCCGGCCGCCAGTTTCAGAAACATGCTACGGCGCTGGTCCGCACCGTCGAACGGGCGCGGCATGACATCGGAGTTCCGAAAGGCTTCAGCGGCACACTCAACATCGGCGGACGCATCGGCCTGTGGGAAGAATTTCTTTTGCACTGGCTGCCGCTGATGCAGACCAACAATCCCAACATCTCGATCCGCGCCGACAGCGCGCTCGAATCCGAATTGATGCAGGGTCTGATCGAGGGCCGCACCGACATCGGCGTGATGTATACGCCGCAGAGCCGCCCCGGTCTCAAGGTCGAGCAACTCTTTGAAGAACGGCTGGTTATGGTTTCGACCGACCCGAACAGTGCGCCTGAGCCGCAGCCGGGTTACGTCTATGTCGATTGGGGACCGGAATTCTACACGCGTCACAGCGCGTTCTTTCCGAACTTCACCGGACCTTCGCTCACCGCGAACATCGGCTGGCTCGGATTGCAGCATGTGATGAGCAACAAAGGCTCGGGCTATTTCCCGCTTCGCATCGTGCGGCCCCAGATCGAGGCGAAGCGTCTGCATATCGTGAACGGCGCGCCCGAATTCTCGATGCCGGCCTATGTCGTCTATCCGATCGAACATGACGAGGCGATCATCGGCAACGCGCTGATGTCGATGCACCGCGTCGCGGATTCGATTGCACGCGCCAACAAGAGCCTTCCGCGCGCGAATGAAAAGAAGGTCGCGGCCGTCAAGCGCCGCAGATAGCAAATTGCAATGCGCATCAATTGACCGTGTGTTGCCGCGCATGCGGCGGCTTGATAGCGTCCGGCATTCCCGCGCCGCCAAAAAACAACATCGAGGATCGCCCATGAAATACCGCCCGCTCGGCCGCACCGGCATGTTCGTCTCCGAAATCTGCCTCGGCACCATGACCTTCGGCGGCCAGGGCGAGATGTGGAAGAAGATGGGCGAGGTCGATCAGGTGGGATCGAATGCGCTGGTGGATGCCGCGCTGAAAGCCGGCGTCAACTTCATCGACACGGCAAACGTCTACTCGGAAGGATTGTCGGAGACCATTCTCGGTCAGGCGCTGCGCGACCTCAAAGTGAAACGCGACGAAGTCATCATCGCCACGAAAGTGCGGGTGCGTACCGGACCGGGACCGAACTCGGTCGGCCTGTCGCGCGGACACATCATGGACGCGGTAGAGGCCAGCCTGAAGCGGCTGCAACTCGACCATATCGACCTCTACCAGATTCACAGCGCCGATCTTGCAACCCCTATCGACGAGACCTTGCGCGCGCTCGACGATCTGGTGAGGCAAGGCAAGGTGCGTTACATCGGCTGCTCGAACATGCCGGCATGGCGGGCGATGAAGGCGCTCGGCGTCTCAGCCCGGCATGACTATGCGCGGTTCGAGACCATGCAGGTTCACTACACCATCGCGACCCGCGATCTGGAACGCGAGATCGTGCCGCTGGCGATGGAGGAAAATCTCGGCATCATGGTGTGGTCGCCGCTGGCCGGCGGATTGCTATCGGGGAAATTCGGGCGCGACGTGGCGACACCCAACGACGCGCGCCGCGTCGTGTTCGACTTCCCGCCCGGCGACAAGAATCACGCGTTCGATGTCGTGGAGGCGATGCGCCCCATCGCCAAGGCGCACAATGTTTCGGTTGCCCGCATCGCAATCGCCTGGGTGCTGCATCAGAAAGCGATCATGAGCGTCATCATCGGCGCCAAGACCGTCGAGCAGCTCAACGACAATCTCGCCGCCGCCGCCATCAAACTCTCGGCCGAAGAACTCGCGGCGCTCGACAAGGCGAGTGCATATAAAATCGAATATCCGCAATGGATGGTGGAGCGTCACCACACCGGCCGCATTCCGGCCTGAGCTGAATTTACGACTGATGCGCGCGGGTTGCGGTCGGCGTCAGTCCGAAACGCCTGCGGAAGCAGCGGTTGAAATAGGACAGATCGTTGAAGCCGCAGGCGAACGCGATTTCGCTGATCTTGCGCTGATCGGCCTGCGCCAGAAGATCGACGACCTTGCGCAATCTCAATTCAAGCAGCCGCGAGCTGAAACTCGCGCCTGCTTCATAAAGCAACTCGTTGACGTAGCGTTCCGACAGACCGGCCGCCTGCGCGAGCTTCTGCGCGGAAAAATCCGGTTCGGCAAATCGCTCATTCAGAACGATCAAGACTTGCGTCAAACGCAACTCGCGCAATCCACTGCGGCGTGCGACCACTGCACGATGTTGTGAAGCTGTGAGTTCCGAAGTAGCGCCTGTCAGTCCGTGCGATACGCTGCGGACGCCGGTCAGTCCAAGCGATTGCGAGAATTGGCACGATAAATCGCCGCACCTGACAATACTCATCGGGCGTGCGGGCAGACAAAAGCATCCCGCACAAATTTCTCATCGATAGAGGGAGAGCTTGCATGCCGAGATTTTCGCCGATCCGTCTGGCGCTGCTTAGTGGCGTCATCGCAACCAGCATGGGTATCGGCTACGCCATCGGCGCGCAGCCGCATATGGGCGAGGCGCTTGCATTCCTGCAAAGCGCACGCGGCGAGTTGCAGGCCGCTACGCCCAACAAGGGTGGCCATCGCGAACGCGCGCTGGCACTGATCGACAACGCCATCGCGGAAGTCCGCGCCGGCATCGCATTCGCCGGCGGCTAACAACAACGGGGGAGAGACACGAAGACAATTCTCGCAGCAGCGTTTCTTGCAGGATCGGCATTCGCCCCCGCGCTGGCGCTTCCATTCAATCAGCCGGCAAACAGCGCAACCGAAGTCATTCAAATCGCCGGAGGTTGCGGCGCAGGCTGGCATCGCGGGCCGAACGGCGGATGTTTGAGAAACTTCGCAGACCCCGGCGCTCACGCCTGTCCGCGCGGCTATCACATCGGCCCCGGCGGTGCGTGTCGCGGCAACGGCCGGTAATCGGCAATCACATAAAAAAGCCCCGCATCGCGCGGGGCTTTTTTCTTTTACGCAGCCAGCGCCTTCATCTCTTTATAGAGATCGGATTTGCCCTCGAATCCGATGCCCGGCAGATCGGGCATCACGATGTGGCCGTTCTCCACTTTCACGCCATCCGGGAAACCGCCGTAAGGCTGAAACAGATCGGGATAGCTTTCGTTGCCGCCCAAGCCGAGACCCGCCGCGATGTTCAGCGACATCTGATGACCGCCGTGCGGCACGCAACGCGACGGCGACCAGCCGTGCGTTTTCAAGACGTCAAGCGTGCGCTGATATTCGCAAAGCCCATACGACAGCGCGCAATCGAATTGCAGCCAGTCGCGATCCGGCCGCATGCCGCCGTATTTGATGAGATTGCGCGCGTCCTGATGGCTGAACAGATTCTCGCCGGTCGCCATCGGCCCCGGATAGTAGTCCGCCATTGTCGCCTGCAACGCGAAGTCGAGCGGATCGCCAATCTCCTCGTACCAGAACAGCGGATACTGCCTCAGCATCCTGGCGTAGGCGATGGCGGTCTCAAGATCGAAGCGCCCGTTGGCATCCACTGCCAGCTGCGCCTGCGATCCGATCTCTTTCAAGACTGCCTCGATGCGCTCCTGATCTTCCTTCAGCGGCGCGCCGCCGATTTTCATCTTTACGACATTGTAGCCGCGATCGAGATAACCGCGCATTTCCGCGCGCAGAGCCGAATTATCCTTGCCGGGATAATAGTAGCCGCCAGCCGCATAGACGAACACGCGCGGATTGGCTTCGCGCTTGTGGCGCTCGGCGAGCCAGCGAAACAGCGGCTTGCCCGCGATCTTCGCCGCCGCATCCCACACCGCCATGTCGAGCGTGCCGACTGCGACAGAGCGTTCGCCATGTCCGCCGGGTTTTTCGTTCGACATCATCGCGGCCCATATTTTATCAGGATCGATGTTGTCGCCAGCGGCATCGAGCAGCGATTTCGGATCGGCTTCGAGAATGCGCGGCGCGAAACGTTCGCGGATCAGTCCGCCCTGCCCGTAACGGCCGTTGGAATTGAAGCCGTAGCCGACCACGGTCTTGCCGTCGCGTTTCACGTCGGTAACGACCGCAACGAGACTGGTCGTCATCTTGGTGAAGTCGATATAGGCGTTGCGGATTGGAGATGAGATCGGCTTGGTGATCTCGCGGACATCGACGATACGGACGGACATCGGGCTTTCGCTTCAAATAATTGAGGGAGGCTGCGCGCCTCCCTGTAGCAGAAAACCCGGTAGATGAACCGCAGCCTGCACGGGTGCAGCCATGCTTATTCGCAATAGCGTTTGCCGTTGAAATTGAAGCATTTGGCGTTGGGATCGGCGAAAACGCGGGCCGTCACCGGCTGAACATAATGACGGCGGCGGATGCGCGGTTCGCTCATGACCGAACGCAAAATCGGCGCGACGCAGCGGTCGTTGATGTCCTTGTCGGTCACAACCTTCCATGTCGCTTTCGCGCCATCCGCCGCGCAGGTCAGCATCATGGATTTCTGCGCGCAGATATAGGCGCCGTCGCTGTAGTTCTTGCTGTCGTACACGCAGAGCGGCGTGCTGACAGGTGGCGATTGCGCGAAAGCGGGACCGGTCAGCAATTGCGTCCCGACAGCCGAGATCGCAGCCAATGCAAGAAACCTGCGCATGACGAAGTCCTCTCACCGGTTGCCGGCAGAAGCGCCAGTCGTTTGGTCGCCTGGAATCTAAACCGCGTTCAAATAAAAACGGCCCGGCGAAACGTCGCCGGGCCGTATTCGTTCATCTCACTGAGTGAGCTTGCAGCCCGATTCGGCGACGGTGAAGAACGCCTTGTCGCCAGGCACAACCGAAATCTGCTTGTAGTAATCCCAGGGCTTGGTCGATTCGGACGGCTTCTTGACCTCGAACAGATAGAGGTCGTGCACCATGCGGCCGTTTTCGAGAACCTTGCCCTGCGCGAAGTCGTCATCGACCGGAAGCTCCTTGAGCTTCTTGGCAACCGCTTCGGTATCCTTTGTGCCTGCGGCCTTCACGGCCTTCAGATACGACAGCACCGCCGAGTAGGTGCCGGCCTGAATCATGTTCGGCATGCGTCCGGTGCGCTTGAAGAACTTGTTGCCGAGATTGCGCGACCTGTCGTCGCGATCCCAGTAATAGCCTTCCGTCAGCACCGAACCCTGCGCGGCTTCAAGACCGAGGCCGTGAACTTCGGCCAGTGTGAACAGGAGACCGGCGAGCTTCTGTCCGCCCTTGACGATGCCGAACTCGGCCGCCTGCTTGATCGAGTTGGTGGTGTCGAGACCTGCGTTCGCAAGTCCGATGATCTGCGCCTTCGAGCTTTGCGCCTGAAGCAGGAACGATGAGAAGTCCGGCGTGTTCAGCGGGATACGAACCGAGCCGACGACCGTGCCGCCCTTGGACTTGACGAAATCGCCGGTGTCTTTTTCCAGCGCGTAGCCGAACGCGTAGTCCGCGGTCATGAAGAACCAGGTTTTGCCGCCCGCCTCGGTCAGCGCACCGCCGGTGCCGACGCCGAGCGCGCGGGTATCGTAGGCCCAGTGGAAACCGTAAGGCTGACAGGCATCGCCGGTCAGGCGCGACGTCGCCGCACCCACGACGATGTCTATCTTCTTCATCTGCTTCGACAGGTCGTGAACCGCGAGCGCAACCGACGATGTCGTCAGTTCGGTAATCATGTCGACGTTTTCGACTTCATACCAGCGGCGCGCGATGCTGACGCCGAGGTCCGGCTTGTTCTGATGGTCCGCCGAGATCACTTCGATCTTCTGGCCCAGCACCGTGCCGCCGAAATCTTCCACGGCCATCTGCGCCGCTTCGACCGACCACTTGCCGCCGTAATCGGCGTAAACGCCGGACTGGTCGTTGAGGATGCCGATCTTCACACCCTGCGCAAACGCAGGCGCGGCTGCCGTGACAGCGAAGGCTGCGACTGCTGCGGCGAATATTTTCGTCTTCATTCTCAGTCTCCCGAATTTTTTTGTTAGAACTGGTATCCTTTATACCTGCATGATCGGCGCGGTCATGCATTCTTTAGGCGGCAAATTCGCCGATTGAGATTTTGCGCTGCACCAAAGTCAACGAGAGGGCCGGCCATGACAAAAATTATTCGTTGTCTTGCGGGAATATTTGCGGTCTCCGCGGTGCTTTTTCCGGCATCCGCACCGGCGCAGGACAAGACGCTTCACATTCTCAGCGGCGGCGCGGCGCAAAGCCTGATCGAAGATCTGGCTCCGCAATTCAAGAAGGACACAGGCTTCAGCATTGCCGGTCAATATGGCGCGGTGGGAGCGATGGCTGACAAATTGCGCGGCGGCGAGCGAGCCGATCTCGTCGTCCTGACGACGACGGTGCTAGATCAACTCGCGAAGGATAAATTGTTGCAGCCCGGCGACTACCGCAACGTCGGCTGGGTCACGACGGCTGTGGCCGTGCGGTCGAAAGACGCTGCACCGCGCATCGACAATGCGGATATGCTTCGCGATGCATTTCTCGCCGCCGACGAAATCTTTCTGCCCGACACCAAATCATCGACTGCCGGCATCCATCTGATGAAGGTGCTGGCCAAATTGAACATTGCCGACAAAGTAAAAGACAGAATACGGGAATATCCCGCAGGCCGCATCGCGATGAAGAATCTCGCAGCCTCTCCGGCAAAGACTGCCATCGGCGCCACGCAGACGACCGAGATCGTCGTCACGCCCGGCGTGCGCCTCGTCGGCACGCTGCCGAAGGGATTCGATCTGTCGTCGATGTATGCGGCGGCTATCCCCGCCAAAGCCGAGAACGCAGCGGCCGCACAGAAGTTGAGCGATCTGCTGGCGGCAGACGCACAGCGCAGCCTGCGCGACAGCAAAGGTTTTGCCGCGCAGAAGTGATCTAGTGCTTGGGAATGAATTTCTTCGCGGTCAGCTTGCGGAAGCGCACGCCGTTGTCGTCCGGCAGCCGTGTCGCCGCGTAACCGCCATCGCGGATGGCGTCGCGCTGCGGACGCGCGTTTTCAGGATTGCGTTCCTTCTCCCACCACGACGCACGCTGCGAGGCGCGCGGCAGCGCAAAGCCGAGAATCTCCTCGATCTGATCGAAGGAAAGCACGAACTCGGTCGTGTCCTGCATCAGGAGATAGTCGCGAAGCGGGTCGTAGCTGTCCAATTCCATGCTCCGAACAATAAAGTCGTATATCGTCCGGCGATAGCTACGTCGCAATCGCGGCTTTGAACAGGCCTGTCGTGAAACTGTTTATATTCGGACTGGGTTACAGCGCGGCCTTTTTCGCAAGGCGGCAGATCGGGCGCAGGCATGAGGTTCGCGGAACCGTGCGCTCGCGCGAGAAGGCGGAAGCTCTCGCAGCGGCGGGTATTGTCGCTCGCATTTTCAGCGGCGGCGAACGGGACGGCGAAATCGAGTCCGATATCGCCGATTCCGAGGCACTGCTGATCTCCGTGCCTCCGGACGATGGCGGCGATCCGGTTCTGCGCGCTTATAAAGAGCAGATTGTCACCGCGAAAAATCTGCGCTGGATCGGTTATCTTTCGACCATAGGCGTTTACGGCGACCATAGAGGCAGATGGGTCGATGAAAACACACCGGCGAACCCGATGAATGAACGCTCGCGCAGCCGCGCGAAAGTGGAGAGCGACTGGCTGTCGCTAACGACGAAAACGAATGCGGCCACTCACGTTTTTCGCCTCGCCGGAATTTACGGCCCCGGCCAGAACCAGCTCGTGCAGATTGCACGCGGCACCGCGCGCCGCCTCATCAAACCGGATCAGGTGTTCAACCGCATTCACACCGAAGACATCGCGCGCGTGCTCGAAGCCTCGATCGCAAAGCCGCGTCATGGCGCGATCTATAATGTCACCGACAACGAGCCCGCTCCGCCGCAGGATGTCGTCAACTTCGCCGCGCAACTGTGCGGCGTCCCTCCACCGCCAGAAGTGAAGATCGAGGACGCCGCGCTGACGCCGATGGGCCGCTCGTTCTACGAAGAGAACAAGCGCGTGCGGAACAAGCTGATTCAAGGCGAACTCGGCGTGACGCTTGCCTATCCGACCTATCGCGAGGGACTTTCCGCGCTGAAAACCACAGGCGATGGCATCGCGAACGCAGGTAAGGTTGACCGGTTAGGTTAAAACCCGGCTTGCGTTGCGCCATCGCGGTCGGATGCTACCGATGACATGTCGTTCAAAGCCGGCCTCGCGGCCGCGATTTTAATTGGGCGACAGGGGCCGCCGCTCTTTTCGCCCAACGCGGCGGTCCCACCTCGCATCAACGCAATTCAAATAGGCCATCGACGCATCGGGTGCGCCGCGCGAACGTTTCGATTCGCGCGGTGTCAAGATTTGACGAAATCGCGCCGCAATGCATTCTCGTGCCTAAGTGATTTGGAGGCGCGCGATGCTGAAGACGATCAAGCGGATATTGGCCGATGTCCGTCTGGTGCGTATGAGCGATGGGCATCTCGCACTCGTCCGCGATCTCGGCCTCGTCAAGGGCGGGCGCGGATTGCGCCAGCACGAAAAGCTGATGTCGTTCGGCTCGCAGCTGGTTTCAATTCCCGCGCGTATCCGCATCGCGCGCGCCCGCGATCTCTTGGCGAAAGACGTATCGCCGAGCCTCAGCCGCTAGACGCCGCTTTAAAGAAGCGGCCTGCTGATACTTGCACGACGACAAAGAAGCCGCGAAAATCCGGACCGGTAAAAGAAACAGACCGGAGCCCGGACTATGCAGTTTGACGACGTCGTCCTCGGCCGCCGGAGCATTCGCGGTTACAAACCCGATCCGGTACCAAGAGAACTGATCGAGGAGATCATCCGTCTGGCGATGCGCTCTCCATCGTCGATGAATACCCAGCCGTGGAATTTCTACGTCATCACGGGCGAGCCGCTCAATCGCATTCGCGCGGGCAATACGGAGCGGATGGTGGCAGGCGTGCCGCAATCCCGCGAGTTTCGCACCGGTCAGGGATTTGCGGGCCTACATCGCGACAGGCAGGTCGGCGTCGCCAAGCAATTGTTCTCCGCGATGGGCATTGCGCGCGACGACAAGGAGGGACGTCAGGATTGGGTGCTGCGCGGTTTCCGTCAGTTCGACGCGCCGGTATGTGTCATCGTGACTTACGATCGCGTGCTCGATGGCAGCGACGATACGCCGTTCGATTGCGGCGCCGTGGCGACCGCGCTGGTCAACGCCGCGTGGTCGCGCGGACTGGGTGCGGTCATCAACAGCCAAGGAATCATGCAATCGCCGGTCGTGCGCGAACATGCCGGGATCGCCGACGATCAGATCATCATGAAAAGCATCGCGCTGGGCTGGCCGGACGAAAACTTCCCCGCGAATGCCGTCGTGTCGGAACGAAAGTCCGTGAACGACGCCACGGTGTTCGTCGGGTTTGACGATTGAGCAGGCGTAAATCGCCGACACCCAAGTGCAAGGTGCAGGCACCGAGCCGAATGACTTCAATGATCGGCATTTGCCGCTAGGATTTGAATGATGAAAAGAATTTTGAATACGTACTGTATATTTTCGTTCACGGCTTTGGTGACTGCGACGGCGTTTGCTGGGTCGATGCCGTCAACCAATTTGCAGAATAAAACTGTGACGCTTTTTTGGGGCGAGACCAATACGTGGCGAAGGCTGCCCGACGGCCAAACGGGATCTTCAACGCCGACTTTTGAAAGGTTGATTTACATTAGCAGCGCCGGAAGACCATTCGTTCGCGTCAATGCAAAGGCTGGCAGCGTGGCAAAGCAGGATTTCGGTCCGGACGCTAACGCAGGCCGCTTCGCGTTTGAGGGGCTCACAATGACGAATTTCGCAGGACGCGCCGGCTTGCTCAGAAAGTTTACAGTGACGTTTGATCCTGCCTTCTCAAGCTGCACTGCTACGGTGGCCATTCTGAAAGACGGCCCTAACCCAAAAACCCCCGGCATCGACGGCGCGCAATACGAGACACTCTCGATCTCCGCAGGGCAAATCTCATGCTCGGTGAAAAACGGAAATTCACTGGCAAACTAGTGTCAGCGATTGAAATGCCAAGACCTCTCCCCAAACCGGGCTCCCCGTTTTGTTGTAAAGCTGCTTTGGGAATGGCTCTGCCTGTGCGGTGCCCGACAACAAGATGAGTCCAGTTAGAAAATTGAGAATTCTGCAAAGCAAATTTTTCTCCTGACAAAATGGCTTTCTCTCATCGAACCGGGGTGACGTTGCCCCTCATTGCGAAGCATCCGCGCGAAGTATTGAAGTCGATGGGTGCAGGTGGATTTGGGTTGGCGGAGGGAGAGAACCCGGGTTCAAACCCTCTCCGCCAGAAGATTTTAAGCTCGTTCGGCCTCTTGAGATTTCTGCAGGCCAATCGTCCAGCGTTCTCGCAAGTCGCGTTTTAGAACTTTGCCGAGAGAATTTCGGGGAAGTTCGTCGACGATAAAGACATATTTTGGCTTTTTATATCCAGCAACGAGGTCGCGGACATGGGCCAGGACGGAATCTACCGTAGGATTTTTGCCCTGAGCGCGCTCGATGAATGCCGCAACGGCTTCGCCAAAAATTTCGTCGGGAACTCCAATGACCGCCGCGTCTGCTACATCTGGATTTGCCAATAAGGCCTGCTCCACTTCCTTTGTGTAAATGTTGAATCCGCCGCTCAAAACCATGTCCTTCTTTCGGTCGACGATATAAAGATAGCCGTCGGCGTCGGCCTTGGCGACATCACCTGTTTGAATCCATCCGTCTCGGATCGTCTCTGCCGTGTCTTCCGGACGATTATAGTACCCTCGCATCACAGAATAATGTCCGGGTTGCCCAACGCGAACCAACAGTTCACCAGCCTCTCCGGTCTTCACAGTGTGGCCAGCGTCATCGACAATGCGAACCTCAACGCCAGGCGTCGGCCGCCCGATCGATGCCGCATGATCGAACTGCTCTTCGTGGGACAGTGAGGTCACACCACCAACTTCAGTCATGGCGAAGAACGACACCAAACGCACACTCGGCAGCAACTCAATAAACTGCTTTTTGAGTTCAACTGGAAACGCCTCGCCCGTGACGACGAGCCGCCGCAGCGTGGCAAACTTTGACGGATCGGCTTTGATCTTCGGCAGTGTCATTCGGCAGACGGTCGGTACCATTCCGACGACGGTAATGCGTTCCCGCGCAATAAGCTCGGCGGCATCGGCGGGATCGAATTTCTTCATGACAACCAGCGTACCGCCTAAGGTCATCGAATTCGAAAGTCTTGCAAATCCGGTGCGATGTGCAAGTGGCGTCGTCACTAGATAGTGGTCTTCGCTCGTGATGCCCCATTCCACACCGTTAATAAAATAGTGCTGCACAACGATGTTCGCGTGTGTGATAATCGCGCCTTTCGGCTTACCCGTTGTGCCGGACGTATACATGATGATAGCATCATCGGATTCTACTGACAAAACAGGCAAATCTGTAATTTCCGAACGCCTCAATTCTTCATACTGAAGCGCGTCAACCGAACTCGGTCCAACCGCAATGCGAACTGCGTGCGGATTGTCGTCAAGCACATGCTGAATTGAAGCGCCGGGCCCTTCGTAGACAATCGCAAGAGGACGGCTGTCCGAGCAGATGTGAGCAAGTTCGTGCGGCGTCAGACGCGTCGTTACCGGAACTACGATCGCGCCGAGTGAAAATGCGGCGTAGAACAGTTCAACGATTTCGGTGCCATTCGGCAGGAAAACAACGACGCGATCGCCGGAAGCGACGCCCTGCTTCCGCAATCCGGCCGCAACGCGGTCGATGCGATTCATCAGATCGGAATAAGATACGCGCTCATCGTCGCAGATGAGCGCGGTCTTGTGAGGATATCGACGCGCCTGGGCGCGAAGGATGTTCTCCAGCCGCATCGTTTGCCCCCGTCTCAGGCCAACTTAAACGCCGGATAATTTGCGTCGTCGGACAGCTTATCCCAAGCAAGCGTCACTTTTTGCCCGATAGCGACCTTATCGGGATCTGCGCCAAGAATGTTGCCTAGAATGCGAACGCCCTCGTCAAGTTCAACGGTCGCCAGCGACAGCGGCAGGCGGCCATCAAGCCCCGGTCCCGGCACGCGAATAACAGTATAGGCGTAGATCGTGCCTTTGCCCGAGACTTCGCGCCATTCAAGATTGCGACTACCGGTGTAGATACTGACCGGACGCGGATAGTGCTGAAACTTGCCACTATCCTTGCAATATTGAAGCATGAGCTTGCCCTGCTTCACGCCGTCCCAGAATGGCTGCGTATCAACATATACATTCGGCTTGGGGACGGGACGTCCCGCTTTTTCGTCTGCCATTGCTCAGGCCTCCAGAATCATGGCGGCACTGGTGCCCCAGTTGCGCGCGTAGGGAATGACGCCGATGCCGGTGATCAGCGCGTTCTTCGGATTTGCAACCTGGCGGGCACCGCCTTCGCCGAACATCTGGCGAACGGCTTCCGCTAGATTGAGGCCGCCGCTGGCAAGACCGGGTTGACCGGCGGAAATTTGTCCGCCGCCGGTGTTGAGCGGCAGCGTGCCCTTGATGGACAGGTCGGTATTGAGTGTGAAGTCACTGCCCTGCCCGCGCCTGCAGAAACCGAAATCCTCGAACTTCATCATCACCGCTATGGTGAAATCGTCGTAGGGCTGGAACATGCGGATGTCTTTCGCGCTTAGACCCGACTGCTGATAAACCTTGGGCGCGATTTTCGAGAAGCCGGTTTCGGTGATGTCCGGCGTGGAATTGTTGCCATTGACGTTGGTGATTTCGGCGTAGGCGGTCGGATAGACCATTTTCTTGATGCCGAGGCTCTTTGCTTTCTTCTCGCTCATCACCAGAAACGCGTTCGCGCCGTCGCAGAACATCACGCAATCGAGTAGGCGCAGCGGATCGGCGATGACGCGGGACTTGTTGTAATCTTCCATCGTGATCGGCGTCTTAAATTTCGCATAGGCGTTGTCGTTGTGCAGAGCGTGCTCGCGCTGCGTTATTGCGATCTTACCGAGCGCTTCGGACTTGATGCCGTACTGATGGTTGTATCGGCTCATGAGCAGACCGAACGTCGCTGGCGGCCCCTGCACGCCAGGAGGGTCCTGAAATTCAGTGCGATAAGCTCCATAGTTCGCGCGCCACGACGTGCTCGGAGCATCCGCCGACATCACTACTACGACTTCACATAAGCCGTCGCGAATCGCAGACGCTGCACGCGCAACGCCGCCAGTTGCTGAACAGCCGCCGGTACCGCCGAGATTGAGCCATGTTGGCGTCAAACCAAGCGCCTCGGCCATATAGACGGCGTAGAACGGGTTCGGCGCTTCACTGAGCGGATTGGTGACAGCCATGCCGTCAATCACGTCTTTCTCGATGCCGGTGGAGGCCAATAATTTCGCCAAAGCCTCGCCTGCGAAATCGTAGGCGCTGCGACCGGACTTAAATTCGATTGCTGTCTCCGAATAGCCAGCGATCACGATGTCTTTTTTGCTCATGCTTATTCTCCGCGGAACGCCGGGGTCCGCTTTTCACGGAAGGCCTTGAGGCCTTCGTCGCGGTCCTTGCTGAAATAAAGAAGGAAGGAAGCATCGCCTTCAGCTTCAAAGCCGTCTGGCAGCGCCATATCGATACCCCGGTCGATAACTGACTTCGTCATCATGACTGAGATCGGCGCGTTCTCGCTGATGCTTCTGGCGATCTCGCGCGCTTTCTCAAGCGCTTTGCCCGGTTCGGTGACGTGATTGACGATGCGATACCGCTCGGCTTCCGCCGCTGTGATCCGGCGGCCCGTCCACATCAACTCTTTCGCAAGCGGCTTGCCGATCAGGCGCGGCAGAGTTTGCGTGCCACCGCCGCCTGGCATCATCCCGAGCTTGATCTCAGGCAGACCGAACTTCGCATTGCCGCCGGCAACAATCATGTCACCGACCAGCGCGAGTTCAAGACCGCCGCCAAGCGCAAAACCTTCGATCGACGAAATCAGCGGCTTGGTGAACGACCCAATCTCGCGGAATAGCCGGTTCACTTTCCGGTTACGCTTGCGGAAACGATAGAAGTCGAAATAGCCGTTATCCTCAATCTGGAATTCGCTTGTATCAATGCCGGTGCAGAAAGCTTTGTCGCTGCCGAGCAGGATCACAGCGCGAACATCGCGGTCATGCTCGACCTCGCCGAGAATACCCAGAATTTCCTCAGCCGTTTTCTCGCGCAGAGAATTGAGCTTCTTCGGCCGATTGATCGTGATCTCGACCCAACCGACCTCCTTGTTCAGAATGACGTCTTCGTAACTCATCAAGCGCAGTCTCCAGTGTTTTAAACTATTGGGCGATACTTGCGTGATCCGGCGTGGGATCGTCGTCATGCCTCATGGCAGCCGCAATCCGACTGTGAAGGACCGCGATCTTGTCCGGATCGGCGCGCGCCGCATCGTCAATTGCAACTTCCAGCACGATCTTTGCCGGGGAACTCAGAACAATGGCGCGATCGGCCATTTCCAGAGCGTCGTCGATGCGATGCGTGATCAAGACGCAGGTTTTCTTCAACTCGCGCGCGATCTGATAGAAGTCGCGGCGCAGCGCTCCCGATGTGACGTGATCGAGCTGGCTGAAAGATTCGTCGAGAAATACGATCTCGGGATCAATCGCAAGTGCGCGCGCCAGCGACACACGCTGACGCATGCCCCCCGACAATTCGTGCACGTACTTGTCGTCCGCATTGTCGAGACGAACGCGTTTGAGCCACTCGGAGGCATGGCGACGAGCCTCGCTTTTCGACTTGCCGAGGATCAGCAATCCCAGTTCCGCATTTTCGACCGCGGTGCGCCACGGCAACAGCCGATCAGTCTGAAAGCTGACCGACAGGCGCCCTTTCAACTCCTTGAACGAGTTGTAGGGATCGACGCCCGCCACTCGCACGGTGCCTTCTGTCGGCTCGATCGTGCCCATGATCAGATTGAGCACGGTACTCTTGCCCGCGCCGGTCTGGCCGAGCAGCACAACGATCTCGCCGCGTCGTACATCGAGCGACAGGTTGTCGATGGCGAGATAATTGCCGAAGCGCTTTATGACGTTCTTGACTTCAATGAGATTTGTCATCGCACCGTCGCCTCCGGACGCCATCGCAGCACGAGCTTTTCCACGCCGTTGACGGCGGCCTGCAAAGCGAGATTGAGAATGACGAGGAAGAAGGTCCAGGCGAGCACTTGATCGATACGGAACGTCGATTGCGCGAAATTCATCCGCGCGCCGATGCCGACCGCCGACGCCACCAGTTCGGCGAAGATCACCATGCGGATCGCGTAGCCGATCACTGACTTGGTGGTGAGGAAGATGTAGGGAACAATGTGCGGGAAAATGAGGTAACGCAGGATCTGCCAGCGCGACGGCCGGAAGCTCTCGATCATGTCGACGAGATCCTTCGGCAGCGCGCGGATGCCTTCATAGATGTTAAGCGCGTAGAACGGCAGCAGGATGACCAGCAGAATGAAGAAAATTCGCGTTTCCGGATTTTTGAACCAGAACACAGCGATCAGCATCCACGACAGGGCCGGAATGCCGGTGTCTATGACCACAAGCGCGCGAAGATAAGGCCGAACGCTAGGCAGCATGCCCATCAGCAGACCGAGCAGAACGCCGATGAACATCGAGATGGTGACGGCAACGGCGAGACGCACCAGCGTCACCGCCACGTTGTAGGGATCGCTGAAAAACAGTTCCCGCGCCGCCTTCCACACGGTGACCGGCGACGGCATGATATAGTCGGGTACGTACCGGCTCGTGATCTCCATCGCGACAAGGAGCAGGATCACCACGACTGTGGTCGCGATCACGTCCTTGCGGCTTTCCGGACTCCGTCCTTTTGCAGACATCGACAGCGGCTTGACGATCTCGCGATCGCCCGCCAGCGTTTTGCCCGGCACGCCCTGCGCTTTTAACTGCGTGGATATTTGCGTTGCGCCACTCATCTCACGCCGCAAAGAAGTTGTCGTCCACGGGCTTGATCAGAAGACCGTTGCGCGCCAGAAATTCACTGGCTTTCATAACCGAGTTACGCGAGGCGCCGTCCGACATCGGCCGGTAATTGAAAACGAGACGTTTGGACGCCATCGCTTCCTTGAGAATATCGCTCGGAATGCCGGTCTTCTCGCCGAAAAGATCGACGGCCTTTGCGGTGTCAGCATTTATTCCCGCAAGGCATTCTTCGAAGATTCTGCCGATCTTCGCGGCTATGTCGGGATTCTTGTCGAGCAATTCCTGACGGACGCCGATGCCGAAATACGGGAGATCGCCCTCGCCCACTTTGTGATAAGCGTCGCCCGCTTTGAAAATGACGCGCAAGTCTGGTTTCTTCACCAGCCCTGTGGTGATGTTCGGCTCCCACGACAGCGCGGCATCCGCGCGATCCGCCATTACCAGCGTCACCGAAGCAGCCGGATTGTCCACGTTCTGAATCGTGGCATCCTTCTCAATGTCAATATTCGCCGTTTCCTTGATAAGCGCACGCACCATGCGATAGGTGCCAGTGGACTGAAGTGCGGCGATCGTTTTACCTTTCAGTTGCGACACATCGCTCACACCCGACTTCGGCGCGAGCAGCGCGATCATGTTTGCGTCGGTAATGGTCGACAGATATTTGATCGGCACGCCCGCTTGATAGCGCGCGGCGAACGTATCCCAGCTTCCGATGCATACGTCGTAATTGCCGGCGACGAAATCGTTGTAGTAGGTCGACACCGCCGTGTAAGGCGCAGGATCCGGAAGATTGATGCCATTCTTCTGGCCGAGCTTGTTGGCCAGAATGTATTGCACGGGCAAAACGGTGAAGCCGGGCTGCAGCGATGCCCATTTCACTGAAAGTCCGGCCTGCGCGAAAGCCGAACGCAACGCTGGAGCCAGCAGAAGAGATGCTGCACCTGACGCCGCAAAGAAGCCTCGCCGAGTCAGATTCGACTTCAAATTCGGCATGATTACTCCTCCCTGGTTGAGCGCCGGTTCGCTCTCTTTGCGGAGTGGCTATTCCGGACCGGACGCCGCTCTCGTTTGTTGGAAAACACTCTAACCTTGCCAAAGTCGAGACGGGGGTGCATTTTTGCTCGCCATTCGTTCCATATTTGGGACTTTCAGAGGTATTTAGATATATTGCTGTACCCGTGAGAGGTAAGGGAATGACGCGAAAGCTGGATCTCAACGCGTTGCTGCTGTTTTACGAAGTGACCAATGCACGCAGCATCAGCGCAGCCGCAGAAAAGCTCGGCGTTCCGAAATCCACCATCAGCCGCAAACTGCAGTTTCTTGAAGATCAGACCGGAGCAGTCCTGTTCCGCAAGGGCAGCCGAAAACTCGTCACGACCGATATTGGTCAGGCGCTTTACGAACATTGCGAACGCATCGCCTCGGAGATCGAAGAGGCCGGGCTCGGCACCGCGCGCATGCAGACCGAACTGCGAGGCACGCTCCGGGTAAGCATGCCGGTGGATTTCGGCATCGGATGGCTCAGCCGGGCGATGGCGGCATTCGCCGTCGACTATCCGGACATCGACCTAGTGATCGACGCCAACAGCCGCTGGGTGGACGTGTCGGTAGAACCTTACGATGTCGCCGTGCAACTTGGCCCCCTGCCCGAAACTCAGGGAGGCCAGCGGCATTTGGCGACTATCACGCGCGGCGTTTATGCGAGTCCGGGTTTTCTCGCCCGTGCAGGCGTGCCGTCTAACATCGACGATTTCGGACGCTTTGATTGCATCGTCACCGAACACCAACGCGCCGAAGGCGTGTGGACGTTTCGCGGCAGTCAAGGCGCGAAAATCATCGACGTCGCAGGCCGCGTCACCGTCAATCATATCGGCATCGCGCGCGAACTCGTCGTCGGCGGCGTTGGTCTGGGAATTCTTCCGAACATCATGTGCCAGAACGACATTCGCGCCAAGCGTCTGGTGCGCGTATTGACCGACTGGGAAAGCCCGATGCTCGAAGTCTCGGCGACCTATCCGGGCAAGCGAAAAGAATCGCGGCGGCTTCGGACGTTTCTCGATTTCATGGAAAACAAGCTGAAAAGTGAAGGCGATCCTGAATTGCCGTCGCGCGCCGCGGAATGAACGGAGGCGTCAGACCACGCCGCAGTTCTGATAAATGTGCTTGATCTCAACGAAATCGATCAGCGCATCGTAACCGTGCAGCCGCCCCAACCCGCTGCGGCGATAGCCGCCGGTCTCGGCTTCCGCGAACAGCTTATTGTGGTCGTTGATCCAGACCGTGCCATTGCGTAGCGCGCGTGCAACGCGCATAGCTCTTGCACCGTCATGTGTCCACACACTTGCGGAAAGTCCGTATTCACTATGGTTGGCGCGCGCGACTGCATCCTTTTCGTCATCGAATTTTTCCAGCACGACGAGCGGGCCGAAGATTTCTTCCTGAATGAAAAACGCTGACGTATCGCGATGGCCAACCAGCGTCGGCGTCAGAAAGAAGCCCTTCTCCAGTTCGCCGTTTGGACGGCTCCCCTCCAGAATGACCTCATCTGCGGCTTCGATCGTTTCCGCGATGCGCCGCGACACATTCGAAAGTGCGGCCGAGTCGATGAGCGGACCCATTTCAGAACCAGCAGTTGAACCCGGCGCGACTTTCAAATTTGCCAGCGCGGACTTCAAGGCGGCCTTCATATCGTCGTAGCGGCTGGAGTGAACCAGAACGCGTCGGGCAGCGGTGCATTGCTGGCCTGAAATAATCGTCGCGGCGGCGGCGAGTTTCGGCGCGACGTCTGCAATATCCGTGTCGTCAAAGACAAGACAGGCTGATTTACCGCCCAGCTCAAGCGACAGCTTCTTCATGGTGGGCGCAGCCGCCGCCATGATACGCTGGCCGGTAGCGTTCGAGCCAGTGAAGCTGATGACATCGACATCGGGCGACGTCACCAGATGCGACGCCACATCATGCCCCTGCTCGCTGACGAGATTGACGACGCCTTTCGGCAGCCCTTCAACGTCGCCGAGACATTTGACGATTGCAGCCGTGATCTGCGCGGTCTGCGGCGCGGGCTTGATGACAACCGTACAGCCCGCCGCCAGAGCCGGCGTGAGTGAGCGAATGAGAAGCACGGCCGGCGCATTCCAGGGAATGATGAGCCCCGCGACGCCAGCAGGCTCCTTCAGCAGCGTTGAATAAACTCCGGGTTCGACTTCAAAGACATGCCCCGGAATGAAGCGCGTCAGGCCCGCGTAATAGCGGATCTCCGAGATGCTGCCGCCAATCTCAGCGCGCGACTGCGCCAATGTCTTGCCGTTCTCGAGTGTGAGAAGTTTCGCCAGTTCGTTGGCGCGCATTTCCAAAGCGTCGGCCCAGCGCAGCATCACATTCTGGCGCAAACGCGGATTCTGCGCCCAATTCGACCGATCGAACGCCGCGCGCGCCGCCGCGATCGCAGCCTTCGCGTCGTCAAGCCCGCTCGCGCTGAAACTGCCGATCGATGCCTGACTGGATGGATCGATGCTGGGCGAGCTAGCCCCGGAGAGGGCCGGCTGCCAGCGCCCATCGATCAGGTTATCTGCGTGCATTTTCTATTTCCCTTGTCGATCAGATGGGCGCGCGGCCGTTGAGCCACGCACTCCACGAGAACATTCAGCGGCCGATAAACTTCGGCGGACGCTTGGTATTGAATGCCTCGACACCTTCCTTGAAATCCTCGGACTGACGAAGGCGGCTGTAGCAATGCCCTTCCAGCTCAATGGCAATCGCCAGCGTCGAGTCTTCGGTATCATTCAGGAGCTTCTTCGCCGTCCGTTGCGCCATGGGCGAAAACGTCCGCAACTCGTCCACTAGCTTGTCAGTTGCCTTTTCAAGGTCGGCGTCCGGCACACATTCCGTCGCGATTCCCCAAACCTCTGCTTGCTTACCGCTAATGCGCTTGGATCGCATGACGATGTCCTTCGTACGGGTGATACCGATCATTTTTTGCAAGCGGGCCGATCCTCCTGATCCCGGGATTTGACCAAGTTTCTGCTCGGGCAAGGCATAGAGTGTTGTTTCCGAACAAATCCGGAAGTCGCAAGCCAGCGAAAGTTCGAAGCCGACGCCGAAGCAATAGCCGCGATTGGCGACGATCACTGGCTTTGTACAACGTGCAGGAGCTGCAATATTCCATGCCAGCTTTGAGACGTGTTCAGGAGTCGCCTCCATAAAGCCACCGATGTTGCCTCCACTCGAAAAATGCTCGCCGATCGAACGTAGAACAATAATGCGAACGCGGGCATCCTCGTCGAGCGTTTCGAAAACTATGCGAAGCTGATCCCGCTGTGGCATCGCAACGACGTTATACGGAGGCCGATGTAGAATGATGTCAGCCCGTTCGTGAGCCTCGTCGAATTCGACGCTGAAGCCATCAAGCTTGTCGAGGCGCGGATCTTTGAATGCGTAAGCGGATGCCATGTTTAAATCCTTTTCTGATAGTTATGCCGCGTTAGAGGGTGGCGTCTGTTCGGGAACGTATTCGCCAGAGACGAGAAGCCGGCGCAATAACTTGCCGACAGGAGATTTTGGAATTGCATCGACAAAAATGAAGCGGCGTGGACGCTTGAAGTTTGCAAGACCTGAGGTTTGGCAAAAGTGTTCCAAGTCCTTCTCGCTCACGGGAGTTTTGCGCTTGACGAATGCAGTAACAACCTTGCCCCACTTCTCATCAGGAAGGCCAACAACGGCGACTTCCAAGACCGCCGGATGAAGAGAAAGACAACTTTCGATTTCGACCGGTGAGACGTTTTCACCGCCGGTAATAATCATGTCATCAACGCGACCTGTCACAAACAGATCGCCATCTTTGTCGACGAAGCCGGTGTCGCCGGTAAAATACCAGCCGCTCCTAAGCGCTTTCGCATCTGCATCGGGACGGCGCCAATACCCTTCAAAGGCTTCGTCGCTAATTAAAGCCGCAGCAATTTCTCCCTCTTCATCAACGGTCGCGACGTCGTCCGGCGAAGTTGCCGCCAATTTTAAAACGCGAATGTTCTGATTGATTCCCGCCTTTCCCGCGGAACCCGGCTTCGCCACTGGATTCTGGTCGATAGTGAACGTGTAAATTTCAGAACTGCCATAATGATTGACAAACAACTCGGGTTTAAATTCGTTGTTTAGCTTCTTGAGCAAAGCGTCAGTCATGGACGCACCGGCAAATCCAATTTTTCGGACGCTCGAAATATCTGCGCTTGCGAACGCAGGGCTGTGAACAAGATCATGGTAGAGTGTTGGCACGAGATAGAGATTGTCGATCTTCTCTTCCTTGATCAGCATGAGCGCACGTTGCGTATCGTAGCGTGGTAAACAGACAAACGTTCCGCCAATCAATGACATAGCGATTAGAGATCGTACGCCCATGGTGTGATAGAGCGGCATTACGCCCAGAGTTCGCTCGTGGCGGCGATAGAGATTCTGCGCAACATGCGCGACGCCTGCGGCACGCTCAGCGCGATGACGGCGTGGAACACCTTTCGGGCGCGAAGTTGTGCCCGACGTGTAAAGCATCACCGACCAACTATCAGCATTAGCGCGCGGCTTCGCATCAGCAGCAGCCTTGGCAAGAAGGTCGCTAAAAGACTTGGAGGCAGGCACCCCGCTAGCGCTATCAACCGCAATTAGGATTAGTCCTTCGGAGAGCTTCGATTCCCTGACAGCGTCGTGGGACACATCCTGAAAGACTAGCGCGCGCGCGTCCGAATTCTCGATATAAAAATCTAGTTCGTCGCCTTTGGCACGCCAGTTTGCAGGAGTGATGACAATTCCCGCGAATTGGCAGGCCCAGTGTAGTGTCGCGGCCTCCCAACGGTTTTGAAGCGCCGTGATCAGGTGATCGCCACTTTTTAATCCCATCTCGTCGAAAGCGGCTACGATAGAGGAGATTTTCCTGTACCACTGCTGATAAGTCATGCGGACGTCGCCATCCACCAGGGCGACCACCTCAGGGTCGCGCGCGACGCTGGCTAGGAAGCTATTTCCAAGATCAAGCATCGGTCTTTTCACTCCCTAACTTTTCAAATTCCCTTACGGCCTCAAGCGCGGCTTGAACGATCGGCGTATAACCCGTGCAACGGCACAAGTGTCCGCTAAGAAGATCGCGGATGTCGCCTTCACTGGGCGACTTGTGGTGACTGAGAAAGTAATCGAGCGACATCAAAATCCCGGCGGTACAGAAACCACATTGCAAGGCGTGGTGACGCTTGAACGCTGCCTGTAGAATCCCGAGCCGTCCGGGTTGTGGCGCGAGACCCTCGACGGTACGAACTTCGCATCCGTCGATTTGCACTGCGAGCGTGAGACATGCTCGCGTCAACTGACCATTCACTTCAACTGTGCAAGCGCCGCAAACGCCGTGTTCACACCCCACATGTGTGCCGGTCATGCCTATATTTTGTCGCAAGAAATCTGTCAGCAGCAGACGCGGCTCGGCCTCTCCTTCAACCGGAACGCCATTAAGCGTGAGGCAAATTCGATGTTTCTCTTGAGCGTTGAAGCGGCTCATTTCAGAACCTCGCGAACTAGATCGCGACCGATCATTCGTACTAGATCGCGCCGATAGCGCGCGGTCGCATGAACGTCGTCCCGAGCTTCGAGTTCGTATGCAAACGCGTTGAGCGCGTCATCGAGCGCGCTTCCATCCAAAGCTGGCCATTCTTTCGCGACTGGCACATCGGCGACGCCACCGACCGAAAAGCGGACGCCGCTAGCCGTTTTGACCGCCGCGCAGCCGACGATTGCGAAATCGCCATGTCGCCGCGCGACTTCCCGAAATGCACATGGCACATCGCCTGTCGGAAACGAAACCGCTTCAATCAATTCGTCATCGGCGCGCGCCGTCACCATCATGCCGGCGAAAAACTCCGAAGCCGGCACCCGGCGCTTTTTTCGAGCGTTGGACAGGTGCACAGCACCGCCAAGCGCAACGAGTGCAAGCGGCATCTCCGCACTCGGATCGGCATGCGCGATCGAACCGCAAATCGTTCCGCGGCTGCGGGTTTGCACATGCCCGGTCCAGGGCAGTGCTTTTGCTATTAAAGGTACACGCGATGAAAGTTCGGGCCACGCGAGGAGCTTCGCTTGACGCACGCCCGCGCCCACTGTCACTCGGCCGGGCTCGATGTCGATGCGGTCGAGCTCGCTCAAACGCATAATGTCGATCAATACATTCGGTTTGGCGAGACGCATATTGAGCATCGCCATTAACGACTGCCCGCCTGCGAGAATGCGTGAATTGCCGCCCTCACGCGCTAGCGCGTCGGTCACCTCCGCAACGCTCTCGGCGCGGATATAGTCAAATGGCGCAGGCTTCATCGCGACAATCCGAGGAGACGGTACAACCAGCCGAACCGGCCGCCAGATCGGGACGCTGCGCCGCTTGACTGCCGCGCGAGCGCCGTGAAAAACTTTCCGATGATGACTTTGGTTGCACCGTCGAGCAGACGGCCACCGATACTTGCGACCTTGCCGCCGATCGCAGCTTCGTAAGAGTAGTGCATCACGGTGCCCCCGCTATCGGTCGGCTCGAGCCGGATGCGGCCCTCGCCTTCGCCGAAGCCGAGCGCTCCCTCCGCCGCACCGCTCAGCGTGACTGCACGAGGTTCGTCGAGGTCCGACAGTTTGACGTTGGCGCGGTAACGGCCCGTCACAGGACCGATTCCAAGCACGACGTCCGCGCGGAAGTGCGTGTCGGAGACTTTCACCAACGTCTCGCAGCCGGGAATAACCGCCTTGAGCGTCGCCGGATCAAGCAGCATGTCCCACACGCGCTGTGGAGCAGCGTCGACCGTCGCGCTGCCTTCGGCCCGCAAAGCTCGCCCGCCCTCTCTTTTCGGCGATGCCGCTTGTCCGGCGGGCGCGGAGATTTCCGCACCGCGAACCAGTTCTGCGAGCCGCGCCGGAACGACGGGCAACGTCACGTCGTCGATACCGAGCGCATCAGCAACGGCGTTAGCGATGCAAGCCGGTGTCGACATGCAGTTTCCCTCGCCGACGCCCTTTGCGCCGAGCGGGGTAAACGGCGATCGGGTTTCCATGTGAAGAATGACTGGATCAGGAACTTCCATCGTCGTCGGCAGCAGATAGTCAGCGAACGTGCCTGTCTGGTAGCTGCCGTCGTCGCTGTAGGCATACTCTTCATAGAGAGACGCCCCAAGAGCCTGCGCGAAACCGCCGCGAATCTGCCCGTCCGCCATGGCGGGATGAAGGATGACGCCGCAGTCGTGCATTGTAACGTAGCGATCGATGCGTGTTTGCAGAGTCGTTCGGTCAATCTCGATTCCGCAAAAATCAAAGATAAAGCCGTGGCACAGTGAAGAATTGATATGATCGTCATCATCCGGCGGTGTTAATTCCGGCGGCGTCCAGAATACGGTTTCACGGATCGCTGCACCCGTGTCATCCGGCAACGAACCGGGCGACCAATGACTCAAGGCCGCAAGGCGCGTAAACGCAATGCGGTTGTCGCGGTTGCTCTTTGAAAGAGCGAAGCCGCCCTTGAATTCGATGTCGGCCGCCTCAACGTTGAGCTGGCTGGCGGCGATGCGCTCCAGCTTGGCGCGCAGCCGTTCAGCCGCAAGTTTCGCGGTTCCGGCGACAGCCGGTGCAAAGCGGCTGGCATAGTTGCCCGACGCAATCGACCATGCATCTTTCGCCGTATCGAGCTCGGTGTTGACCTGAATATCCTGCGGCTTCAGTCCGAATACATCGGCCACTACTTGCGACAGGACCGTGCGATGGCCCTGTCCTTGCGGCACCGACGCGACATGAACGCTCACAGCGCCGACGGGATCGAGCGCAACTGTCGCAGTCGCCTGCGCGCCGTTTTTCGGTCCCGCCTTATGACGTTCGGCGGCCGTCAATACGGCCGTGATGTAACCCATGTTCGATACGCTCGGCTCAACGACCGCCGCATAACCGATCCCGTAAAGGCGACCGTCCGCCCGCGCTTCGTCGCGACGCTTTTTCAATTCATCTAGACCGCCTTCACCTACACCGCGTTCGAGTGCCGTCTGATAATCGCCTGAATCCAGCAAAGCGCCGGTCGCCGTGCGATACGGAAAAGCGTCGGCAGAAACGAGATTGCGGCGGATCACTTCGAGTGGATCGAGCTTTAGCTTGAGCGCGATGCGATGGACGAGACGCTCAAGCGCGAAGTAAACTTGCGGACCACCGAACCCGCGGTTCAGCCCGGTCGGCGTCTTGTTCGTGACGACAACACGATTGCGAATTTTGACATTCTGAATCCGATAAGCGCCAGTCAAGTTGCCATGCATGCGATAAAGCGTTGCCGGCTCCGGCGCTCGGAGGTGAGCGCCGCAATCTTCGACCTGATCCCAGTCGAGAGCAAGAATTTCTCCATCATCGCTAACCGCAGCAGAAAGAGTCGTGGCACGATTTGTCGCGGAGACCGACGCCGTTAGATGTTCCAATCGATCTTCGATCCATTTCACCGGGCGGCCCGTCAGGCGCGCTGCCGCGCCCATCAGGACAATGTAAGGAAATACGCCCTGTTTAACGCCGAAGCTGCCGCCCGAATCAGGTGGCGTCCGAAGGCGCATCCGATTGCCCGGCACTTTGAGTGCACGCGAAATCACGGCGTGAATTGAGAACGGACCCTGAAAATTTGCGAGTATGTTGAAGGCGTCTTCCGCCGCGTCGTATTCAGCGACCACTCCGTAAGTTTCGATCGGCGTGCAGGAGTTGCGCGGATATTTGATGTCGATTGAAATGCGATGATTTGCGATTGCAAACGCTTTTTCAGGATCGCCGTAGCGAAAGCTCCTGTCGCTGGCAATGTTTCGCGGAAATCCCTCGTGCAACAGCGGCGCGCCATCGGCGATGGTATTCAGCGGGTCAACAACCGCAACGCGCGCCTTGTATTCGACATTAATTAAATCGAGCGCATCTTCAGCGAGGTAACGATCGGCTGCGACAACGACGGCCACGGGCTCGCCGACGTAACGTACACGATCGGTCGCGATTGGCCAGCATTCCACAGGTGCCTTGACGCCAACGACGAGGCTTGTCGTCAGCGCTTTTATCTCCGCGCCGGTCAGGACAGCCACAACGCCCTTTGCTGTGCGCGCCGCCGACGCGTCGATCGAAATTACATCGGCGTGAGCGTGGGGGGAGCGCAGAATTGCAGCATGCAACGTGCCGGGACGTGTGCCGAGATCGTCGATGTAGCGCCCACGCCCAGTCAGTAAGGCTGCGTCTTCGACACGCTCGATCGAGCGGCCGAGCCATGTTGCAGCGCCGCTTGGTTCTGTACGCAAATATGGGGCGGCGGCCTTTGCCATCCTTCAACTCGCTCCCAGCCGCGCTTGTTTTCCGCGCATTCGATCCTTTTGTCAGACCGAACGTGGGCGAGACATACCCGGTTCTACCAAGACTTACCAAATAGTCTCATTCAATGGATGGGCTATCCTGCCGCCAATCGCGAGACATTGCGAAACTCCCGTGGACCGACACCTGCGTGGTTACGGAAGAATCGGGTGAAGTGTGCCGGCTCGGGAAAGCCAAGTTGATCGGAAATCTCGCCAACGCTGAAATCGTCATTGAGCACGGCGCTGACGGCTTGTTCCATACGCACGACGTTCATGAATACTTTTGGCGGCACACCGATCGAAGACTCGAACAGCCTGAAGAAGTGCGACCGCGAGAGTCCTGCAGCCTTGGCGAAACTATCTATGTTGAGCGTTCGCCCTTTCACGGCCTGCATCGCCTCGGCAGCGCGACGAATCCGCCAGTCCGGCGAACTGACGCTCATGCTTCGGATCGAACGAGGAAATGAATGCCACGGCGTGAACCGCTCGATGACCGTCAACATAAGATCGCTCAACAGCGCTTCATGCGAAGCGATGCTGTCGGGCCGCGTCATCATGTCTGCCGCAAGTGACATCGTCAGTTCGCGAATGCGAGGCGTGATATCGCCCTGCGGGCGATCGAAAAATCCGGGTGCGCCGCTCGCAGCCCATCCAGGCCGGAATTCCATCAACCACGTCGGCTCAATATAGAGAGCGAGGATCAGGGTTCGCTGACGATTCGGATCATGAACATAAGCGTGCGACTGCCAGCCATCGACGAGAACGGCGGTGCCATCGGTTAGCCGGCAAAGCCGTTCGCCGACCGTAAACTGCGTGTCCTCGCCTTCAACTTTCAACAGAACGTGACAATGCGGGTGAGCGTGGCGAACAAGCGAACAGTCCATATCCAGCAGGGCAACCCTGCCGAATGCTCCGTGCGCTATACGCAAGGCCGTGGACATATGAGCCTCCCGCTCAGCCGCTTATTTTGATTGTTGCGGCAGTTTCAAAATCAAACCAAGAATCCGGATCATGTGCAATCCCGCCCCGCACCTTCCCTAGCGCCAATCAGCCGGGTAAAGGCCGTTTGCGGATCGCCTTCCAGAACACGGGCGAGATCGACGTTTTCCTCGCCCTTGACGTGGATGCGCTTGAACTCCATCGGTTTGGCGTTCGCAGGCTTGGTGGCGTCGATTCCCATTTTCGCGCTGATGCCGCCGTTACTTGACGGATCGAGCTTGGAGCCCTGCGCACCCGAGACGATGATCAAATCCTTGTCTGCCTGAAAGCGGGTCGCGACAGCCCATTCGATTTCGTTCGGATCATCGATGTTGACGTCCATATCGACGACAACGACCTGTTTGACATCATAATGGCCGCCGAACGCACCCATGATGATGTTGCGCGGCTCGCCATCGCTGGTCTTTTCCATTTTCACCACGAGGTGATAGCGGCAGGTTCCGCCACGTGTCAGCCGCACGTCGCGCACGCTGGCGAAGCTGCGCTGCAAGTGGTCGAGCAACGTAGCCTCGCGCGGAATTTCTCCCAGCACGAGATGCTCCATGCCGCCGCCAACGATCGTATGGAAGATAGGATCGTTCCGGTGCGTGATGGCATCCACATGAATGACTTCGCGATCCGCGCGCGGGCCATAATATTGCGGAAATTCGCCGAACGGGCCTTCCGGCTCGCGCACGTTTGGCAGGATGCGGCCTTCGATGACGATCTCGGCATGGGCGGGCACGCGGACATTGTTGGTCACGCACTTCACCATCTCGACGGGCGCACCGAGCAACGCGCCCGCAATTTCCATCTCGTCTTCGTCAACGGCTGCAATAGCCTGAGACGCGAGAATGCAGGCGGGATGTACGCCAATCACAAGCGCGATCTCCAGCCCTTCGCCGGACTGCTCCGCCATATGGAAATAATGCAAAGTGTGGCGCGGCAGCAGCAGCACTCCGATGCGATCCGGCCCACTCACCTGACAGCGATGGATCGAAACGTTCTGCACACCCGTCTTCGGATTGCGGGCAATGAGAAGCGCCGCCGTAATATAAGGGCCGCTGTCATGCTCGTTGTGCTTCGGGATTGGAAGTTGTTTGAGCAAATCGACTTTGCGATGCACGACCGCCTGACTGGGTGCGTCCGCAACTTCGACCCAAGGCAAACGATTGCGGACGGCGCTCTGGAAGCGCGGCAGCAGCTTATCCGTCGAAATGCCGAGCGAATCGGCTACCCACGTACGATTGGCGAAGATGTTGGCCAGAACAGGAATAGTGTGACCGGAGGGCGAAGGAAAAAGTACGGCCTTGTCATTCTCCAGCCGCTTCGACACCGCGGCGATTTCGTCGATCAACGACAGGCCGGGTTTCGCGATGGCGAGGCGATCTAACGCTGAGAGCTGCTGAAGCCAGCTCCGCAAGTCCGGCGTCGTGCTGTTACTCGCATGCGCTTTCACATCAGTCTGGCTCATGATCCCTCTTCCTATCGCTTTTCGCTTACGCCCAGCGCAGGGCGGCGTTTCAAGTCGTTCTCGCCCCAGCGCTCCACCACGCCGATATCGATATCGAAAAGGTCGAGCACGCGGCCGACCGTGTGATCAACCATATCGTTTAGGCTCTCGGGCTTGGCGTAAAAGGCTGGCACCGGCGGTGCGACGATCGCGCCGATTTCGGAAAGCGCCGTCATCGTTCGCAGATGGCCGGTGTGCAGCGGCGTTTCGCGGACCATCAGCACCAGCCTGCGCCGTTCCTTCAATGTTACGTCGGCGGCGCGTGTCAGGAGCGTGGTCGTTACGCCGGACGCGATTTCCGACATTGAGCGCATGGAGCACGGCGCGACAATCATGCCCGCGGTCTGGAACGATCCGCTGGAAATGGATGCGGCCATATCGTCGATGGAGTGCGACACATGCGCCATCGCCTTGACGTCCACAATCTTGAAGCTGGTTTCGTAGGCGAATGTCTGTTCGGCGGTCTTCGACATAACAAGATGCGTTTCGACACCGGCGTTACGCAAAAGCTGCAGGAGCCGCACCCCGTAAACGACGCCCGATGCGCCCGAAATTCCGACGATTAGACGCCGCTGCCGAGTGTCCGCCATCACGCACCTTTCGAAGCTGGGACAGGCGGCGGGAATGAATTCTCTCGGCGCCCATCCCGCAAAAACTAGGCTGCGATCGCAATCAGGACAAATAATAGGTTTTGATAAATTCGATCATTGATTATGATGGCCAGAACAAGCCGGAGCGGCGAATGGACCTCAAGCAGCTTGAATACTTCTTATGCCTTGCGCGGGAAGGCAACGTCACTCGCGCGGCACGTCAGCTCAACATCGTGCAGCCGGCGCTGAGCATGCAGGTGGCCAAGCTGGAAGCCAGCCTCAAGAAACGACTGTTCGACCGCTCGGCTCGCGGCGTCACGCTCACCCCGGCCGGTGAAAGGCTTGCAGCGCTCGCCGGCGAGATCACACAAAGCGTCGAACGCGCGCAGAATGAGATGGGTCTTCTCGACGGCAAGATTTCCGGCCGCGTCAGCATCGGCATGATTACCTCGGCGGCACAAAGTACGCTGGCCCAATCCTCCGCCAAGATTGCTGCGCGTTATCCTGAAATTCAGCTTCAGGTCTGCGAGGGTTACACGGACGTTCTGCTGGAATGGGTTGCGACCGGCCAAATCGACGTGGCGATCGTTAACCGCCCGGCTGGAAAGTCGCAGCTTACGGCGCATCATATTCTCGACGAAGAAATGATGCTCGCGCACGCGACCCGCACCGAATTGTCGCTGCCTAGGGCCGTGCCTTACAACCGCCTCGGGCAACTAGACGTTGTCATTCCCTCACGCCGACACGGCCTACGCCGGATTCTCAACGACGCGGCGGCGGATGCCGGTTTTCATCTAAAGCCTCGCCTCGAAGTCGATACATTGTCGGCGATATGCGACATCGTCGCCTCGACCGGCATGGTGACCGTCTTGCCCGGCATCGCCCTCCAGCCGGACCTCGTGGCGGGACGCTTAGTCGCCCGGCGCATCCGCAAACCCGCGCTTCAACGAACCGTGTCTCTGCTCACCCATCCCCGGCGCGCCGTCTCAGGGGCGATGACCGCTGTGATGGATATTTTGGCAGATGATTTGCGCGCCGCAGCGCGTTCCGCAGCCAAGCATGTCAAATAGATCGGTCGTCAGGTACTGATCAGCCCATCACTGATCTTTTCCGCAATCATGATAGTCGGAATGTTCGTGTTTGCGGTGGGCAACCGCGGCATGACGGAAGCATCGGCCACGAATAGATTTTCGGTACCGATCACCCTGCCGTTTGGATCGACGACTGCGTTGACGTCGTCGCTTGCGCCCATGCGGCAAGTGCCGCTCGGGTGCCAGACCCCGAATACGTTCCGTCGGACGAAATCCGCCAGTGCCTGATCGTCGTTGATCACTTCCGCGAAGGACACTCCATGGAGCAGGAGCTTACGTATCATGAACTGGCGCAGTGCGGACGGAATGTCCAGCATTGCGCCCAGTACGGCCGCAGCAACACCGTTGGCTGCCTTCATTTGGCTTAGTTTCTTGATGCGCGGCGAAAACGATGCCGGGAAGAAATCGCCGGCTGACGGATTGATCCATTCGCTTACGACAAGCGCAAACGTTCTTCGCACGGCATCCATCATCCGTACGAGATCTCTTTCATCCGACAGAAGATTTAAATCGATGATCGGATATTTCGAAGAGTCGGACGAGGCCAGCGTCACACGGCCTTCCGAATGAGGCTGATTGCACCAGAGGAAATAGAGACCGAGCCGTGCGCCAAGCCGGTGCCAGCCTGCGCGAGCGGAGGCCGTCAAATACATATCCGATGCTTCGCCACCGACCACGCCAGAGGAAAAGCGTAACGCAACGAAACTGGCGCGGCGGTAAGACGATGGCAAACGCAAAGTACGCGGAAGAAACTGGCAGAACGTCAATGCAGGATGGTCATGCAGATTGGCACCGACGCCTGGGCGGTCGATCGCAATACGAATTCCCAAATCGCGCAGCTTCGATCCTGCGCCGATTCCGGCACGCATCAAGATCGCCGGCGACATGATTGCACCGGCTGTAACAATGACACGCCGCGCTCGTACCTTTGTCTGCTGGCCATGACACAACACTTGAACAGCCGCCACGCGTCCGCCATCCATCTCCAGCGTATCCACGCGCGTTTCGCCCCAGATCGTCAACGAAGGGCGGCGGCGCACAGTTGGGTCGAGATAGGCTACGGCCGCCGATACGCGCTGATCGTTACGATTTGAGAATGCAGGCGGAAAAATTCCGTCCTCGAATTCCCCATTTTGATCCGCCTTAAAGGGTAGCCCGGTTGCCGCAAAAGCCTCACCCACCGCACGACCAAAAGGGGGCCAATTCTCGCGCGCGATACGCCGGATCGGCACAGGTCCATCACGACCATGCAGCGGTCCTGCGAAATCGAGGTCAGTTTCGAGTTTGCGGAAGTACGGAAGTACGTCTTCCCAGCCCCATCCCTTGGCACCAAGATCCCGCCATTCATCATAGTCGCGAGGTAATCCGCGATTGGCAGATTGGACGTTGATGCTGGATCCACCGCCCATCACGCGTCCCTGCTCGTAAGCGCGAGCTGGCGACGGAGCATTTCCGACCCGGGTTGGTGATGCAGTCAGTCCTGGCCAGATGTAACGATCGCCGAAAAACAGCGGCATCGGATAGCTGTCCAGAATTTCCGGCGGTTCTTGCCCTGGCGCGATGTCTTTGCCTGCTTCAATCAGCAAGACGCGACGACGTCCGCTGGCTGACAAGCGGTTGGCGATGACGCAGCCCGCAGACCCGCCCCCAACGACGACGTCATCGAACTCGACTTCGTTCATCAGAAATAAAGCTCCAGAAACGGCGGCCGATGTGGCCGCCGCTTTCGCATATCAGCGGAAATCGCCTTTGGTTTCAGGCACGATCAGCGCGCCGATCAAATAGACCAGAAATATTCCGCCCGCGAACATCGCAAGCGACATTGGAATTTGCGCTGGAGTAGCACTAGCGAACGAGATGAATGTCGGCATCATGCCGCCGAGCGCGAAACCAATGTTCCATGACAAGCCGGTCCCGGTCGCGCGAATTTCCGTGGGGAAACGCTCATTGAGGAAAATCAGGATCGGCGCATACCCAGCATTGCCGAGGAAAGCGATGGCCAAAGCATAGAGCGTAATCGTGGTGTTATCGGTCGCCTTCTGCATGCCGAGATAGCAGATTGGCAACAGCACTAGCATGCAAACCCCAGCGAGAAGAAAGGTCTTCTTGCGGCCAATAAAATCGCTCAACGTGCCAACCGAAATTGCCGACACGATTGCAACAACGCTTGCGCCCATTAGGATTAGTGACGAGACATTGTTGGGCACAGCGTTCACAACTTTTAGAAATGCCGGCAGATAACCCGACGTGATGTAGTAACCCGCACCGCCCCCAAAAGTTACGAGGATATTGGCAAGAAGAATGCCGCGATATTCGCTGGAGAAGACGCGCGCGACGGGAGCCTTGCCGATTTTTCCCTGCTTTTCCTTGGCTTTGAAGAATGGCGATTCTTCCAGATTTTTGAAGATAAACCAGCCAAGCAAGGAGCTAAGCAGTCCTGAAAAGAACATCACGCGCCAGCCCCAAACAGCAAACTGGTCGCCTGGGAATAGCGACGAGGTCACGAGAAAAATGAAAGACGCGAGAAGCGCGCCAAGGCCGGCACCGCCGCCACCGACAAGTCCCGACATCGCACCGCGCCACTTAGGAGATACGGACTCGGTGCCAATGGTGTGCGTCGAGGCCACCACGCCACCAACGAACACGCCTTGGACCAAACGAAGGATCAAGAAGATTATTGGAGCAATGAGGCCAGCCTGCGCGATAGTAGGCAACAGGCCGAACGCTGCGGTGCTTATGCCGACGCCGACGATAGCGATGAGCATCGCGCGCTTGCGCCCATGAGTATCCGCAAAATGTCCGAAAATCGCCGAACCAACGGGCCGCATCAACAGCGTCACTGCGAATGAAGCGTAAACAGCAGCTAGCGACAAAGTCGGATTGCTGGACGGGAAGAACAGAGCGCCGACGACCGGCGCGACATAGAGCAGAATGAAAAGGTCGAAAAGATCGAGCGACCATCCCAGCAAGGAAGCGATGATGGCGTTGCGCTTTTGACGATCATCGACTGCGATAGTACCTGCGCTGGCGACTGACATTGTTTCTCTCCCCCGTTTGAACTGTGCGGTTACACTAGCCTGCGGCCTTATTTGACCGCCTTTTAGATAGCGTCTGGCGCGACTCGGTGATTGGTCGCGAATTGCGTTAAATTCCGCTGGTTACGGTTTGACGACGCTTGACCGACAATCGGAAAGGCTGCTCAACGCGGCGATACCCCGCGCTCTTAAAACTTACCAACACGTCTCATTTAACGTGCTGCGCTGCGACAATTGCCAACGCATATCGATTATCAGAATCGCAAATCTCGGCTGCCTGATAAGGCTCTTCTAAAGATTTCGCTGATCGACATTACCACAATAGGAATGATCACGGCCACGTAAGCGTTGTCAATTTCGTACGGATTGCCCGCTAGGTACCAACCGATCGTACCGACCAGCGAAAGCGCAATACTAATAAAAGCTCCATTGCTCGTCCCGAATTTGGGCGCATAAAAGACCAACAGAACCAAGACTGCGAGTGACGCACGAAGCGCCTTTGCGAGGAAAGTCACTGCCACGATCTGAGTCGAGAGGATCGCGAGCGGTATCGGCAGCAATCCTACGATAATTGTAGCAATGCGCACAAAAGCGAGCGAAGAACCCTCTGTCCCTGTCCGGCCGGTAAAGGGCAGATAGAAATCCTTATAGATGAGCGTGGACGTGCCGATGCTGAGCGCTGAAATCGTTCCAAACAATGAGCCTGCAAGGCCAGCAACAATGATTGACGCTGGCAGCGCGCTTAAATGGACGATCACTTCGGAGAACGCCTGAATCGGCTTGATACCTGGGAATGCAACTGCAGCCACAACACCAACTAAAGCCGCCGCAATTCCGAATGGAATTAGTAAAAGAGCGGCGTAAAAGCTTGCGCGTGTCGCCTTAGCGCCGTCAGGTACTGCGCTGATAGCTTGCACAACATATTGCGTTGAGAACACCGCACCGACGCCCGCTACCAGCCACGCAAAAATCTGATCCCAACCGACACCATCGATCGAAAACATTTTTGCTGGAGACAAATCGATGACGCGTTGCATTCCTCCCGCCATTGAAAATGCAAATGCAAGTGCGATCATCACACCCAAATATTTCATCACCGCATGGATAACGTTTGTGTAGATCACCGAGCTCATGCCGCCCAAGCTCACGAATAACACGGCAACGACGCCGGTAATTACGATAGCGGTCTCGCGGCTTACCGAGAGAAACGGGGCAATGACCGCGCCACCTGAGGAGTAGGTGGAAATCGCTACAATCTGCAGCGCGAAAATCATAATAACAGAAGTCGCGAGCTTGACGTTTTTGCCGTAAACCCGTGCCAACGCTCCTGAGATGGTATTCTCGCCGCTCTCGTTAAACTTCCGGGCGAGCAGGAAAGAGTAAAGAAGAAAGCCGATGCCAAGCACTGCAACGTTCCACGCAGCGGAAATGCCGAACAGATAAGCCTGTTGAGATGTTCCTACACTCGCGGTCGTACCGATAAACTCGCTCATCAGTATGAAACCGATAAAGACCGCCGGATACGTTGCGCCTCCTGTGGTAAAGCTATTGGCAGTGCGAGCGTAACGCCGCGCGATAAAGCTGACGATGGTCAGCAATGCCATGTAGCCAATGCTGACGCCGATAACGAGCCAGTTAGCGCCCATATGGTTTCTCGGTCGGGAATCGACGAAACGGGTTGTTCATCGCAATCGTCTCAAGCCTTGATAATCGGAGCGTGTCTGACGCTGCCCTGACATCGCACGCTGTTAGATTTCAAAAAATGCCAACACGTCTCATTTAGCGTGCTGCGTTGCGAGACGTAGCGTTGCGCGGGGCTACCGATCTCAAGACAACTCGGCCAATACGCGCCTAAATTGGTTGGGCGAAGCGCCCGTATGCTGCTGGAAGAAGCGTGTAAAATTGCCCTGCGCGCTAAAGCCGAGATTGTGCGAAATCGTGCCGATATCGGATTTGTGTTCGCTCAGCTTGCAGACCGCCGCTTCCACACGCAAAGCATTTGCATAAAGCCGCGGGCTGATTCCTATGCAACTCTTGAAGAGGTGATTGAAATGGGGGCGTGACAGCCCCGCTCGCGCAGCGATGTCGTCGAGATCGACGCGGTCGCGGGGCTCGTCTTGCATCATGCGAAGCGCTTTCCAAACTCGAAAATCGCGAGGGCTTCGCCGCGCTTCCTTAGAACGCCAGTCTGAAAACCCGTGGACGACTTCGAGCGTCAGCGCGAGGATCATATTTTCAAGGTTGCCCGCGTCGGCATGAATATCACCATGCAAATGTTGAACGATCTTCGCGCGCATTCGCGAGATTTCAGGGGTAACCGTGATCGCGGGCATCGCGAAGAACCCCGGACGTGCGCAATCTGCGAAGGAACCGTCGGCCTGCGCCAGCCAGTCCGGCTCTATATAAAGAGCAAGAAATACGGTCCGCCCTGGACTCGCGCGATGCAAATACTCATGGCGCTGCCACGTGTTGACCGCAACTGCAGTATCGGCACGCAAGGGAAACGCCTGCTGATCGACAACAAACTCTTGATCCGGCCCGCTTGCCTTAAAAATCAAATGGCAATGCGGATGTGCATGCGCCACCAGCGAGGTGTCCATGTCCAGCAAGGCAGCCCGCCCGAAGGCCCCGCTCAGTATGCTCAACGGCTCGGTCATACGGCTTCCTACAAAACCGCCCTGTAAAGTTCTATCACGCGTCGCCCCGGCAAGAAACACGTAACGGCAACGCTCAAAATCATCCGAAATGATAAAAACTCCGCCGTCAGGCAAAGCTCTCCCAACGCTCGCTGGGGTAGGGTCCGCTCAACGAATATGCGGGAGGACGATATGAAAATGGACGTCACTTTTCAGGACCAAGCGCGCGATGTGCGCGAACAACAGCGGCAAAAGATGTTCCGCAACAGGTTCGTGGCTGACACACCGACCTGGTACCACGGCGCGATGCACCTCGGCTTTACGCTACTTGTGACCGGAGGGGCGCTACTGTTCTGCTGGAATCGAATTCATGGCGCCTCTTGGGAATGGTGGCTCATTCTTCCTATCGCTCTCTTCGGCAACTGGATCGAATGGGCAGGCCATCGCTACGTACTTCATCGTCCGGTCAAGGGACTTGAGATGATCTACAAGCGCCATTGCACGGTGCATCACCAGTTTTTTACACATCACGATCTTGGCTACGAGGGGCACAAGGAATGGCGCGCTCTGCTGTTTCCTCCGTTCGCGCCGCTCGGATTTGTGATAGCGGCGTTGCCACTCGCTTTTCTGCTCGGCTTTCTTATCAACGCCAACGCTGGCTATATCGTCGTGTTCACGATGTCAGCCTATTACCTGCTCTATGAAGGCTTACATACTTTGTCGCATCTTGATGACGAGGACTATCCGTTCCTGAAGTATATTCCACTCGTCAACACTGTGCGCCGGATGCACTACATCCATCATGTGCTCGGCTTCATGCAGACTCGGAATTTTAACCTCACATTTCCGATCTGCGACGCTTTGTTCGGAACGAGCGATCTTGATCGCGGGGTCATCGGCACTCTTTTCAACGGCAATTCGAACAAGCACATGCGTGCCGACCTCAAGATCATGGATCCCGAAATTCCGGTGTCTCAACTCGATAGTTAGGAACTTAAAGAGGGGTCCTATCTGAATTGCAGTTGCGTCAAATGCTGCTTAGATAGAAATTCTTACCGTTTCAGACTTTAAAAACAAACGCCGCGGCCCGCCGCGGCTTTCTTCTTCTGCAATAGGTCAACACATGTATTCGCGTATTCGAAGTTACGGAACATGCAATTTGCTTCAGATAAACTTTGGGCGGCTTTCTACCTAACCGCGCACAGCCCTTTGACCGAAAAGGACGCTCTTTGACTCTTCGGTAACGACAGGGCCGCCATTGAGCCATTCACGACCCACGTTCCAACCCTCTTTGACTTTCGGCCGCTTGTTCATTTCCAAGAACCAACGCTTGAGATTGGCAAACGCGTCGAGTTCCTGCCCCTGCCCTTTGTATGGTTTGATCCAAGGCCAGCAAGCCATATCGGCGATAGAGTATTCTTCCGCAATGTATTCGCGGTCGGCCAATCGGTGATCGAGCACTCCGTAAAGTCGGTCCACCTCATTGGTGTATCGGTCCACCGCGTAGGGAATCGGCGTCTGCACGTATTGCCTGAAGTGGTGAGCCTGACCACACATTGGCCCCAGACCCCCCATTTGCCACATCAACCATTGCATGACGTCGTAACGTTGACGAATTGAGTTCGGAAGATAGCGATCGTGCTTCTCAGCGAGATACATCAGGATCGCTCCTGACTCAAAGATCGAGATAGGCAACGCGCCATCCGCCGACGCATGATCGACGATTGCAGGCATCCGTCGATTTGGGCTGATCTTTTCGAACTCCGGCTTAAATTGATCGCCCTTGCCAATATCGAGCGGAATCAGCCGGTAAGGAATCTCCAACTCGTGAAGCAGTATCGTAACTTTGCAGCCATTTGGCGTCGGCCAATAATACAGATCAAGCATATCCCGCTCGCATTGTCTTAAGCCGCACTCAAAAGTTTTGCATTCACTCCGAGCGCAGTCTCCACTTCAGAGCGAGCCTTAGGGTTAAGAGCGACAAACTTTTCTCGTAAAACTCGAAAGCATTTTGCATGATACTTGAAGGGCGCCTGCGAGTAACTCAGGCCCTCCCACTCGAAGGAGAATGAGTTGACGCCCGTCGATACGCCAATGTCGTTTGCCTTGAGATAATGAAGATACAGATCAGCCGCGAGGCGAAGCAAATCGACGGTCGCGCCACCAATGTGAGCCATACTCGCTTTTGCGTGCTCGATGCCCGACGAGTCTTCAAGCAGTTGGAGATAAGGGAAAACACCCAACCCGTTTTCGCGCATCACGCTCCAGGGCGTTGGATCTGTGACCAGCGATTGCAGCTGGCCGTAAAAACCGAAATCACCAAGCACGGGTGAATTGCCAAAAATGAAAGTCGTCTTGTCCGAGATTCGATCCATCGCCTTGAGGATGCGCTGAAAGCTCGCAACAATCATTGCGGCGTTTTCGAGGGTTGCGCCGACCAACGGCATGCGTGACTGCTGGCGCGAAGCAAAATGCTCTGCTGATCTTTCAAGAAGTGCTGGCGTGTAATCGCCACCCAGAAATTCCCCGGTTACGATTCGGCTTTTGTAGCTCGCATCCTGTTTGTATCCCCAACGGTAGAGGAAAGCGATTTTAACAAGCCACTCATCGGCCATGTCTTCCAGAAGATGCGAACAGAATGCTATCGCGGGATCATCCGAAATAATCGGGCGATCCGGATGCTGTTCATCAATCAAATAGGCAACTGTCGTTGATTCATTTTTGATGGAATCGTCGCCGGGAAAATAGACGGCTGGGACCACGCGCGGATTCAATTGCGCGAGTTTGCTATTCGACGAAGCGCAGAGCGGTGGATGCGGCAGATCATCCGGTATCCAATCCAAGGTGGCCGGCATCCAGTCGAACGGAAGACGCTTATAGCGCATCAGCGCACGAAGCTTGAGTGCGTATGGCGATCCGATAGACCCGTACAATTTGTAGCGCGTAACGCTGTCTGCGGCTGGCAAAGGTAATGTTGCGCTTTTCATGCACAGAAACTAGCCGATCGGCCCCAATTCACTGTGAGGCCAGCCCGACAAGTACTGCGGCAAATACGCCAAATTCGGCGTTGTCCGATACGCCGTATTGTTTGGCGCTTACGGGACAGAAGCGGACTTTCGGCTTTGGGATACTCGGCTGGATTAGCTGGTAGAGGCTCCCATGAACCTGGCACGAACCCTCGTCAATCACGCGCAATTCAAGCCCAACGACACCGCGATCGTGTTTGGCGATCAAAGTCTGTCCTATGCGGATTTCAACAAGCGGGTGAACCGACTAACCAACGCTTTACTGGGCTTGGGAATAAAGCCAGGGGACAAGATTGCGTGCGTGACGCCAAATTGTCTCGAAATGGTCGACCTGTATTGGGCAACGGCAAAAATGGGGGCGGTTGCAGTTCCGCTCAGCCCGTTACTTCTAGGCAGCGCTCTTAAGGGGCTTGTCGATCATTCCGACTCTATTTGTGCCGTGTTGTCACCGGAGGCCGCGCACGAGCTGAGACCTGATGGTCCGCACAGTCCCAAAATACCTTTGAGCAAGAGAATCGTCGTGGGGCCCGCTCCCCCGGATCACACAAACTACGGCAAGTTTGTATCGGCTGCGTCGGATTCCGAGCCGAAGTTGTGCGAGGTCAATCCGACAACTCCGCTGATGATTGTCTACAGCAGTGGCACGACGGGAGAGCCTAAAGGAATCGTACTCAGCCATTATGCTCGCTCGATGTACTGCACGCTCTATGCGCTTGCGTGGCGCATGTCCCCCGAAAGCGTCTCACTTCATACGGGCTCGCTTGTGTTCAACGGAGCATTTATGACGCTCCTGCCGAGCTTTTTTCTCGGCTCGAAATACATTTTGCACGCAGAGTTTAATCCTGAAGCAGTCTTAAAGACAATCGAGCGAGACAAGGTGACCCATATAGTCATGGTCCCATCGCAAATTATTGCACTGCTGGATTGTCCTACGTTTGATGCTGCGCGTTTGAAGTCGCTGGAGGCTCTCATTTCCCTGGGCGCAACGCTTCACCTCTCTCACAAGCGTCGCTTGATGGAAATCCTCGGCGGTCGGTTCTACGAAATGTACGGATTAGCCGAAGGCTTCATGACTATCCTCGACAAGACAACCGCAGAGTCAAAGCTGTCATCAGTTGGTACGCCCCCGCCATTTTTCGAAATGCGTATCGTAGATGACGCCGGCAACGACGTGCCGCCCAACACGATCGGCGAGATCGTCGGACGTGGTCCGATTATGATGGAGGGCTATTATCAACGCCCGGATCTCACCGAAAAAGCCGTCAAAAACGGATGGCTACATTCCGGAGACGTCGGTTACGTCGACGAGGAAGGATACCTGTACCTCTCCGATAGAAAGAAAGACATGATCAAGTCAGGAGGCGTTAGTGTGTACCCCCGAGACATTGAGGAAGTCATTGTACGGCATCCGGCAGTTCAAGAGGCCGCCGTGTTCGGTGTTCCTCACGACAAATGGGGAGAAACGCCCGTTGCTGCGATCGTACTTAATCCAGAGCACGAAAAGAAAACCAAGGTTGAAGAATTGAAAAACTGGATCAATCAGAACGTTGGCGCGAAATTTCAGCGCATTGCCGATCTCATCGTTCTTGATGATTTCCCGCGCAATGCCGCCGGGAAGACCGTCAAACGGACGATCCTTGAAATGTATATCAATAATCCGGTGCGACCGACCTAAGTCCGCAACCGACTATGCGTCGAGAAATTGACCGGGTGTTCGTCCGGTGACGCGACGAAACATCTCTATGAACGAGCTGGTGTTCTCGTAACCGGCGTCGTACGCGACGGATGTCACTGATTGACCAAGGTGAAGGCGAATAATCGCGTCTCGTATTCGGATTTGACGCCGCCATTGCGCAAACGTCAGGCCGGTTTCCTTTTTAAAAAGCCGCTCAAGCGTACGTGTGCAGCCACCTGCGGTGTCCGCCCAATCCGCCAAGCATTTATTGTTCGACGAATCTTTCTGTAACGCGGCACAAATCCGCTTCAGTCGCGCGTCGCGGGGCTCTGGAACAGCAAATTCCAACTCATTGGTAGGCGAAAATTCGAGAACCAAAAGATCAACAACCTTTGCTTCCCGACTTCCGCTGTTGAACCACTGTTTGCCGTCAATGGCGGTCGCCAACAACTCACCGAACAATGCAGAAACGGTTATAGGGCAGACCGAACTCGGCAACTCTGGCGCCAATTCCCGACAGATTTGAAGGTTGCGAAGCGTTACTCCAGTAGAAGCAACGACTTCGTGAGGCGCGCCTTCTGGAATCCAGATACCGTGCTTGCCGGCGATCACAAAGGATCGGCCATCGATTCTCACGGTCACCACGCCTGAAGGAGCGGTTACGACCTGGCCTCGATGATGACGGTGCGTTTCAATCGTTGCCCCCGACACAAGCTCGAAACCGACGCCATGAATTGGCGCCGGTCCGACCTCTGCTTCCCAATCAGCGATGACCGCTGCGCTTAAGCCTGAAAACTGCATGGCACGGCGTCTCTTGTTGATAGCCCGCCAGCGCTTCTCAATTTTCTCACGTCAGTTTCCGCCCTCGCGTTTCCGGCATCGTGAAGATAGTAAGGACGGTCACTAGATTGAGTAACGCTAGATATCCCGAAAAGATATCGATCCTATCGAGGCTCGCAAGCCAATTCTGTAGGTATGGTGCAGTGCCACCGAATAGTGCGACTGATAGCGAATATGGTATCGCCGTTCCTGTCGCACGTATATGCGTCGGAAACAATTCCGCATACACCGCGGGTGCGATCGATGTCCAAGCAGCAAGCACGAACATCGATACCGACATTGCAGTCGCAAGTTGCCAGAATTGTCCTTGAACCAACATAACCATTGGGTATGCGAGCAAGGCACCGAGGCCAGCACCTATGAGCAGATTTGGCTTGCGCCCTATCCGATCCGACAACATTCCCCAAAATGGCTGCACGATGATGTAGACAACGCACGCTGTGAGCAGCGCCCAAAGCGATAGATTGGCCGGCATCTGTTTGAAGTTAATCGAATAAGACGTCGCTCCAGACACCCAAGTGTTGTAACTCACGGTCGGACCTGCCGTCAGTCCGATGACGGTCAAAACCGCTCCTTTGTTTTGAGCAATCGATTTCCAGATCGACTGACGTTGTGTCGAACCATCATGTTCGGCCTTCTTGAAAGCTTCGGGCTCTTCCAAACCTTTCCGGAGAAAGATTGCGTAGACGCCCAATAGTGCACCCAATAAGAACGGAATTCGCCAACCCCACCCCTTCATCGCATCGGCGGTCAAAACGCCGTTTAGAAATAGCGCGACAATCGTCGCAAGCAACGAGCCCATGATAAGAGAGATGAACATGGTACTCGACCAAAGCCCGCGGCGTTCTGTCGGCGCACTCTCGACTAGGAATGTATAGGAGGCGCCGATCTCACCCCCGAGACCAAACCCCTGGGACAATCTACCAATGACAAGAAGCGTCGGCGCGAGAACGCCAATCGTAGCGTATGTCGGCGACACACCGATGATCAGACAGCCCAAGGCCGTCACACACATCGAAGCCACCATTGCGAAGCGACGTCCCCTTCGATCCGCGAGCCAGCCAAAATATAGGCCACCAAGTGGCCGCAGTAAAAAGCCCACCGCAAAAATTGCCAACGTCGAAAGAAGAGCGGCGGTCTTGTCGGTAGGACTAAAAAACTGGGGGGCGAAAAATGGCGCGAAGATCGCGTACGCCGCAAAATCATACCACTCCAAAACGTTTCCGATACCGGCTCCAAAGATAACCGATCGGGCGCTTCCGGAGTTTTCAGAACGCGCTCCCTTTAAAGTAACGCTGATAGCTTCCGTGGTCATATCATCCTCCGATGTGAATGCTTTTCTTTTGAAGCTATCAAATTGGAGGTCGCTGACTTGCAGCGCCTACGACATTCAATACCGCGAAATGGACACCACATCTTTTGTGCGGTGCATAAGGCGCAATGCGCGCTGATTGCGGGAGCTGCGGCGTGAGGTATCTCATCCCGTTCGCGGTTAAAAAGTGTCAGAAGGTCAGCGCCGTTGAGTTATCGAATCTCCCGCGTCAGCGATTGGAAACGCGATCGTCGTCAGATTCTCTACTCGAATTTATGGAAACCCTGCTCAAACCAAACTGTAGAGATTTACATCTCGATTTGGTTTCCATCCTTATCAAACGTGTAAGATTTGAACTTCGGCGGGAAGACTCTCCGCCTGCTAGCTGGCGTAAAACCATACTCGGCTGCAATCTTTAGCATTGTACTCTCGGCATTATTGGCGATCGACACGTAGGGGGACTGAACGGGGAACCCGTTAGTCGACTTTATGACTGGACCAAACTGGTTGATCGCCGTGACGGCATCAATCCACTGCTCGTAATTGCGGCAATAAACACTGAGCGGGATTTTGTCCAAGTCAGTGATCTCGTCGAATTTTGAGAGCGCTGCCACAATGCGGTGCCACACCTCGCGACCACGGGGTCCGAGTTCTTCCGGACAACTTGGTCTGATGGGACCAGCAATTGAGTTGGTCATTGAAGGACCTCGCAGTCTGGTGTTGCGTGCAAAGCTTCGAGCTGGTCGAACGACTTGCGGTCCGCTTCTCTGACTGCTCTCTTGCCGGTGAAAGCCTGCCAGCGCCTGATCGCAACATCGATAAAGAGCGGATCAATCTCGATACCGAGGCAGACCCGGTCGACGGACTGCGCCGCAATCAGTGACGTGCCGCTCCCAAGGAACGGCTCATACACCGTCTGACCGGGCTCGCTGTTGTTCAGCATCGGCCGCCTCATACATTCGACCGGCTTTTGTGTGGAATGCCTGGTCTCAACGTCTTGCCCGCCGGTTGGAATGGTCCAAAGCGTGGTTTGCTTGCGATCGCCAGTCCAATTGCCCTTCTTCCGCACGGCGTACCAACACGGCTCGTGCTGCCAGTGATAGTCGCCGCGGCTCATCACAAGGCGTTCCTTGGCCCAAATAATTTGAGACCGAATATTGAAGCCCGACCGGATCAGACTTTCCGCCACTGTCGATGAATGCAGAGCGCCATGCCAAATGTAAGCAATGTCTCCAGGAAACAGTGACCACGTATCGGTCCAATCCGCGCGCTCATCGTTTTGGATCTTCCCGCGCTTGTCGGATTTGTTGAAACCGGCCCGATGTCGCCACTCTGGATCATATGCGACGCCATAAGGCGGATCGGTTACCATGAGATGCGGCGTTTGACCCCCGTATAGCCTTGCAACTTCGTTTGCGTCAGTGCTGTCTCCGCATGCGATTCTGTGGCGATCAAGCAGCCACACATCGCCACTCTTACTAACAGCAGTTGTTTGCTTCTCCGGAATTTCATCTTCATTGGTTAGCCCAGTCTGTTTGGAACTCAGCGCAGCTGATAGTTCAGATTTGCTGAAGCCGAATTCCTTCAAACTCGCTCCAAGCGAAGCCAAATCCTTCAACTCGAGGCTCAAGATCTTTAGGTCCCAGCCGGCATTCATCGCGATACGATTGTCCGCAAGAATCAATTGACGCCGCTGCACATCGGTCAACCCTTCGAGGACGATCACGGGTACTTCACTGAACTCAAGGTGTCGCGCTGCAGCCAGACGGCCGTGACCGGCGATAAAATCGCCGTTGGGGGCAACGAGGATGGGGTTTGAGAAGCCGAAGGCTCGAATACTAGCCGCGATTTCGGAAATCTGCTTGTCGCTATGTGTTCGCGCATTATTCGCGTACGGCGTCAATCGCGAGAGAGGCCAGTATTCGATAATAAGATTTCGCCTGCCCCCTATGCTGGCAGCACCCCCTATGTCCGCTTCGTTCAGCTCTGGCACGCATTCCTCTCCTCTTCTTGAGTTAAAAAGACTTTTGAAACGTCAGTGTCCGGCCTTGGTACCCCTATGCTGCCAGCATACCCTGCGGTTGATTAGTTCACCGACATGGGACCCCTCCCCCCTCGGCGATCAAAAAAGTTTTCGAATTTTGCGGAATTGCGAATGTGCTTGCCCACCGGTCGCCTTCACGAGCCGCCAGAGATTTGACCGCCCCCCACCCCTTCTGAGCACGCTGTCCGACGCTTGAAGATTTCTTGGATGAGCCAGACGATGCCTGCACCGCGTTCTTTAAGCTCCGCGTCCGTCGCCATAGTCATAATTTCCGAGGTGACCCCTTCAATGAGATCGCCATAGATCTTGGCATCGCTACCAAATTGGTGCTGAAGATCTCGGTTCCATCTTCGCTCAGCTGCGTCTCGCGCGACCTGCTTGGACGAGATTCCGAATGATAATCGTGGTACAAAATGACTTGGAGACTGCACGCTGGTAATCGATGAGCGACTCTTCGCGCCTGATGCGACAAGCGGCTGAGCCTGCGACTTGGCCTCGGTGGGCAAGGTTAATTTAGATTGGTTGGTAGAGAAGGTTTGTGTGGCGGTTCTGTCACTAGCAATGTGACTTACAATACATTGCGATACTGACTCCGGTGTAAGTTTTGATCTCTTGCGTCGGTTCGCCTTTTTGCTTTTCCATTCCGCGACGCAATTCAGCAACTTTTGCCAATTCGGTTCGTATTGGTTGCAATGATTGTTTCCGCCATGTTTGATCTTTCGAAGAAAACCAGAAGCCCCCAGGCGCTGCGTTGATCGAATTACAGTCCGCGGATCGCATCCAACAAGATCAGCGATTGTACTGATACTCGGATCACAACGGCCAGTTCGGCGATTGTAGCAATCGATTATGGTGCCCATTACGCTTCGATCAAAGGGCAAAAGGCCTTCTGCAAGATTCAGCCCTTTGTGGGCAAGCAGGATAGTCAATGTAGTCGGCATGAGCATTCTCGTGTTTGTGCGCGAGAAGTTCTCACACCCTGCTTTTATTTAAAATTGTGAAGAGTATTCCTTTTGATACTTTTGATCGATTAGGTTTCCGCGATACTGGTCGTGATCATTGGAGGCTGCGCGATAATGACGTCGACAACTGATTTTCATCACGAATCAGAAATGAAGTGGCTCAAAATGATGATCGAAGCGGATGTTCATTTTGAGCTCGCGCTAGCCGCCGCGGTTTTTCATTGCGCAAATTACACTCGTCCTCCGCCGATTTGGATTGCGCAGCTTCTTTGCCGAAAGCTCCTAGAACCATCGGCGGCGTGGGGAGAAAAAAACGGACCAGTTAAAAAATACATTCAAGCTCGCAAAGACTACAGGAGATGGGAAGCCGTCTCACATGCGGTGTCAGAGCAATATTTGAGCAAACTCGAAAGGAAAAAATTGAATGGAATAAAATCAGAGCGAAAGCCAACGGAGATCGAATTAGAGCGCGCTAACTTATATCTCGTTGAAGGAAAGTATTGGTCGGATGCGGTCAAAGTAGCCGCCGCAGATTTAAAAGACACGGGCGCTGAAGGCTCTGAACAAACGGTTAGAAAAAGCTACGCCAAGATAAAAAGGGCAGCAGAATCTGATCCCAATTGGAGGATGCGCTACTATCGCTTTGATATTCACTTTCTAGAGTTCATGAACATCAACGTAGACTTTCGAAAACTGAGGTAGTCATCAGGCGATTTCGCTACCCTAACTTTTGAGAAATTTTCCTTCATCGTCTGGCTTTCGTTGATTCGTAATCATTCGAAAGGCAGCAAATGGACGAAAAAACCCCTGACCGACTATTTACTCGAGAGGCGGCGAAGTATCTGCGGATGAGCAGATCAACTTTGGCAAAGTGGCGATCGAGCGGAGAGGGTCCACCTTCTCACAGCCATGGGAAGCGTCTCAAATACTATCTGCGCCGCGATTTGGATCGCTGGCTCACGGACAACGATAACGATCGTTGACGATGCACAATCCGCACCAGTCGCTCGATTTGGTTGAAGTCGCCGAAATCCTGGCGATCGGTCTAACGCGTCTTGAGGCGCGGAAGTCCAGTCAGAATTCGGCTCAAATCGGAGAAAGTTCGCTTCACTTCACGGCTGCCGAGAGCGGTGTTCGAAAACCCCGTTCTCAGAAGGCATAGCGATGAAAGATACCGTTCCAGCCCAGCTTTTGGCCCTAAAGTCGGCCACGACCCCCGCACTGAAGGCCCGTTGGCGCGAATTATTCGATAGTCCGCCGCCACCGTATAATCGCCGCTTCCTCGAAAGCCGCCTCGCCTACCGTATCCAGGAATTGGCTTATGGGGGACTGCGCAAGGAAACGCTCGAGCGCCTGCGCGCGATGGCAAAGGAATACGACACCAAGAAACGGGCAAAATCCAAGAAGGGCGAAGAGTTCAGGCCCATTGCCGGAACGAAGCTTATTCGTGAATGGCAAGGCATAGAGCATTGCGTCACCGTTCGCTCCGACAGCTTCGAATATCTCGGCCAGCCTTACAAATCGCTGTCTTCAGTCGCTCGCGAGATCACCGGCACGCGCTGGAATGGCTGGGTGTTCTTCGGCCTCAAGAATTTGAGGGGCCGCTGATGCCTTCACGTTCAAGGAACCTTACGAATGCGTCCGCAGGTCGAACCTCGATTGCAACAATGGTGCGTCCGGTTGTCCGCAAACTCCGATGCGCGGTTTACACGCGCAAATCGACTGAAGAAGGCCTCGAGATGGAGTTCAACTCGCTCGACGCCCAACGAGAGGCCTGCGAGGCGTACATCACTAGCCAACGTGCGGAGGGATGGATTCTTGTCAAAGACCGATACGATGATGGCGGCGTCTCAGGCGGCACCTTGGAGCGACCAGCGCTCAAGCGCCTCTTGTCGGATATTGAAGACGGCCTCGTGGACGTCGTGGTTGTCTACAAGATCGACCGGCTCTCTCGGTCGCTCCTGGATTTCTCAAGGCTGGTCGAGGTGTTCGACCGTCATAACGTGACATTCGTCTCCGTCACGCAATCCTTCAACACAACCAGTTCGATGGGTCGCTTGACGTTGAACGTGCTGCTGTCATTCGCGCAATTCGAGCGCGAAGTGATCGGTGAGCGCATTCGCGACAAATTCGCTGCATCTCGCAAGAAGGGCATGTGGATGGGCGGCTGGGCGCCGCTCGGTTACGAAGTCAAAGACCGAAAGCTCGTGATCAACAAGACAGATGCAGATCGAGTTCGCGCGATCTTTAAGCGCTTCACTCAACTGAAATCCGCGACGCTTCTCGCCAAAGAACTTGTCGCAAAAGAAGCCCGAAACAAGTATGGCCACCTCCTCGATAAGGGTGTCCTCTACAAACTGCTCAACAATCGAGTTTATATCGGCGAGGTTGTCCACAAAGGCACGTCATATCCCGGCGAGCATCAGGCGATCGTTGATCGCAAGCTTTGGGATCACGTCCACGCGATCCTAAAAACCAGCCCACGCGAAAGAGCCAACAAGGCCCGAGCTCAAACGCCGGCGCTTCTCAAAGGCATTCTATTCGGCACTCAAGGTGAGGCGATGACACCAACCCACACCCGCAAAGGCGGCCGCTTGTACCGATATTACGTGAGTCAGGCAGTCTTGAAGAACAGAGAGAGGAAAGAATCGATCGCTCGGATTCCAGCCGATGAGATCGAGCGCGTTGTCGTTGAGCAAGTCAGGCAGCTGCTACTAACGCCTGAGATCATCGTTCAAGTATGGCGAACCGCTCGTCAGTCGATCAAAGACATTTCTGAAAGCAAAGTGCGGAAAGCACTCGCAGAATTTGAGGAGCTTTGGAATGAGCTATTTCCTGCAGAACAGGCTCGGGTCGTTCAACTACTTGTCGAACGCGTCGACGTCAAAGCGGACGGAGTGCACATCACCCTTCGGATCGAGGGGCTCACGTCGCTTGCGAACGAACTCGTCCCACAACCGGTCCCGAACAATAAGACTGCCCGCGGGAAAGCGGCATGAAGACCAGGACCAGCCAAAAGAAAATCGCGGTAGATTCGCAGCGCCTAATCGTTCACGCTCCGATGACGTTTCGCTCGCGCAGGCATACAAAGCAAATTAATCCGCCGGGCGCCGCTCCATGGAAAAGAGAACCACAATTTGATACAACGCTCGCGAAGGCTGTAGTACGTGCATTCCGGTGGCGCGATCTTTTGGAGTGCGGCAGCTACTCGACAATTCGAGAACTAGCTAAGGCGGAGAATATCAACGAGTCCTACGTTGCTCGGATTCTGCGACTTACTCTACTCTCTCCGGACATAATCGAACGCGTACTGAACGGCCGCACAGAAGGTATTCCTGAACTGAGCCTTCTGCTGTCGCCTTTTCCTATTGAATGGCGGAAGCAGTTAAGGCCGCGGTGAAAACGTGCTACAAGGTTGCATCGTTTTTTGGGTGGCTCAGTCGCTCGAGCAAATGCTGCAATGTGCGATTCAAGAAATCGGTGTATTCGACAATTTTGCGCTTGCCGGAGCGGTTGACCAAAATCTTTATTAACCAACTCGAAACTAGATAATTATCTATGGGTAGATCGAAGTCATTCGGCCTCGACGTTTCTAGCGAGCAAGAGGCCTTGCTCGTGTCGGGCGCAACGGACGCGAGGCCCGTTCGGGGCCTTACACATAACTTCTACAAATATCCAGCAAGATTCTCTCCTGCGTTCGTTCGTGCAGCGATTGAAGTTTTTACAATGCCTGGAGATTTGATTGTCGACCCTCACGTCGGCGGCGGCACCACTCTTGTCGAGGCAATTGCGCTCGGTCGAGATGCGATAGGAATTGACATATCACCCTTAGCGCAATTCGTCGCGACGACAAAATCGACCGTATATTCCGAGAAAGAGCTTATTCAACTTAAGCGTTGGATAAAGCAAGTAACGAACGCTATCCATATGGGCAAACGCTCTACCAAGCTGCGGACCTACGAGCAGCTCGGTTACTACAAGCATCTTCACGAGAAGTCGCGCTGGCGCCTGCGAAAAGCAATAGAACAAGCGATGGCCAGCGCTATGAAGCTTAAAAGTAATCGACTTGAATCTTTCGGTCGATGCGCTGTCTTGAGAGCTGCGCAGTGGGCGCTCGACGGAAAAGGGCGCCCGACCTCTGTGAAAGAATTTCGAGATCATCTTGCGATGAGTCTCGTTGAGATGATTGAGGGCGCAAGAGAACTCCGCGCTGTGGTTCGCGCTAGTTCGACATCATCAAAAGTCAAAGTGGTGCATCGCAAAGCTGCTGGAATGGAACGCGATCCTCGAATTAATTCGCGCCCGCCGAAGTTGATAGTTACCTCGCCACCTTATCCAGGGGTTCACGTCCTCTACCATCGCTGGCAAGTTGATGGTCGCAAGGAAACTCCCTTGCCATTTATGATCGCTGGCAAACTCGACGGAGCGCCAAGCAGCCACTACACGATGGGCGACCGCAAAGCCCCTGGCCTAAACGTCTATTTCGAGAATCTTGTGGCCACCATGTCGTCAGCAGCTGCGATTGCAGACGACCAAACCATCTTTGTGCAAATGGTCGCGTTTTCCGATCCAGTTACGCAGCTTCCTCGATACCTCAGTGTCATGAAGGAAGCTGGACTTTATGAAATTTTTCTTCCGTCCCTCTCTTCAAAGTTGGATGGACGCTTATGGCGCCGTGTCCCAGGTCGCCGCTGGTACAGCGAACAACGGGGTGAGACCCCAGGTAGCCGGGAAGTTGTATTGATCCATCGCAAGATTTGCGAGGGCACCCCCTCACTAACGCGTTGATTTCAAAACGTAAAAGTTGATCGCGCGTTAAAGCATAGAAAGAATTGAGCTTATAATCTATAAGCCTCCAATTGACTCCGGTTGAAAACCCCTTATAGGGCTATAAGCCCCTTTATGAGGCTTAACTAAGGAGTCGATCATGATGGTGCAGCGAGTCCCAAATAGCGCTCTTCTCGAAGCCGGGCTCAAGCTCATGACAGCTGTTGGCCTGCCTCTTCGAAAGCTCGAAGCGAAGGGTCGCGCGATGATTTACGAAACTGACGAAGGAAACTCGGTTCGTGTGCGCACGTGCAATGACCACGTGTTGGTTGCGGTTGCCTCCAGTTCTGGAACTGAAACGAAACTCAATTTGGAAGGCACAGACAAAATTCTTGTGATCATGCCAGAGACGCCTCGCACACCCGGACCGGTGATGGCGTTTCTCGTTCCAACAAATGTGGCATTGGAAGCAATTCGTTCTGCACACGGTGACTGGAAAACCAACAATCAAAGCACAAATCGGACCTGGAATATTTGGTTTGGTGACGATGGGCTCTCAACCGCAAACAATTTTGCTCGAAAATGGGACGCGTATCGCTTGCGTGCGTCTACGAGCGTAGAGAGCGATGTGACGCGTAATTCGAAAGCAAGCCCGGCCACTCTCGGAGAAGTTATACTTGACGCTAAGCGTCAGATCGCGTCAGCAGCCGGCGTTCCGGAAACTGCTGTCAAGATTTCCATTGATCTAGCTTGATGGGGACCGGAATGCGTGACGAGAAACTGCTCAAAGAATTACTTGATGCCGAAGACGAAGGCGCCGTTTTGACGGCACTTAACGCGCGTGGACTTCTCAATAGACCCTTGCGATGGAAGTACCTCGGCAACATGCCGAACAATCAGTCGATTGTACATGCGCAACAGAGCACCCCGACTGCGGCGTTGGTAGAGAAATTTACAAACGGCGTAGATGCTATCCTTCTGAGAAACTGGAAGCGCACAAAGAAGGACGCTCGCGGCACTGACGCTTGGAAAAACATGGCGGCTGGCATTGAAGCGTCCTTCGGTGATTTGAATAGCTTTGCTTCTCAAGACATTCGCAAACTCGCTGAGGAGAACCTTCTACTCTACGCAACAGGTTCAAAATCGCGACCATCGCTTTCTTTCTATGACGGGGGCGAAGGCCAGCTTGCCGAAAATTTCAGGGAAACTTTTTGTTCGTTGATAGCGGGAAGCTCTGCTGGCTCATACAAGGGTGCAATTCCCTTTGTTCAAGGCCGCTTCAATATGGGAGGAACTGGTGTTCTGCCATTTTGTAGCGAGGAGCGAAAACTACAGCTGGTGGTTTCCCGGGTGCCCGACGAAATCGCTGAAAAGGGCAATCACGAGTGGGCGTACACGCTGTTTTGTTTTTTCCCGGGGCGACAAGACCCATCATGGAAATATCTAGTTGGAGAGGACGGCGCCATCCTCACTGCAGGAACCGAACCACTTGGTTTGATTCCAAAAGCCGGCGCCAAATCAGGAGAGGCCTGCGCGCCTAGAGAACGGAAGGTTTCGTGTGGCACCCTGGTGAAAATGTATGACTTTAAAGCGCCACGTAGCAACATCTGCGGCGAGCTATTCAAAAAATTTGAGGACTATCTCTTACGTCCAGCATTTCCATTGCGCCTCATCGAATGCCGAACAGAGTATCGCGCGAACGTCATGGGCGTGACTATTTGGGATCGACTGAGTGCTTGGGCCAAAAATAAAATTGAGAGCGGGTTTGAAGAAGGCGCGAGCATTCAAATTAAACTGAGTACCGGCGAAACGGTCCCAGCAGAAGTTCGTGTTTTCAAGAAAAGAAAAGAAGGGGAAGAAGACGATCTGCCCCAGACAGGCCTGCGCGCTCTTATCAATGGGCAGTCACACGCAAAACGTGACGCTCATTTCTTCAGGACAAAAGCTGTCGATAAAGAGCATATCGCAGGCAGCATGTTGGTAACGCTCGACTGTACTGATCTTGGGCAGGGATCGCGCAACGCGCTGTTCATGAGCAATAGGGAAACATTTCGAGAGGATCCGCTACTTACAGAGCTTCTTCGAAAGCTCCAGAGTGAGCTTAAACAGCACGAGGGTTTGATCGAACTCAATCAGAGACGCTATGAGGAGAAGATTGCGGACGCAATTTCAGACGAACAGGGAATCAGCGCTCTTGAGGAGCTTCTTTCGTCGGACCCTTCTCTTGCCGACCTTTTCGGCAGCATGGCAATTGGCAAAGTCGCTGCCCAGATCGCAAATAGTGGAACGGGCAACAAAATCGAAGAAGATGCGCAGCCATTTGTTGGCAAGGACTTCCCAACTTTTTTCAAAAAGGCCGACGGTTCCACGAGTGTCACGGTTCAATTTGCCCGTGGAGAATCGACGCGCGTCTCATTCTTGACGGACGTTAAAAACAATTATTTTTCCAGACGAAATTACCGAGGCAAATGTGAGTTCGACGGAGCATTCCAACCAACGTTTCGACTATTTAACGGGCGATTGACGCTCACATTCGCATTAGAGAAATCGATTGCAATCGGAACAAAGTTCTCAACTGTCGTTACGATTGAAGATGCTCATGGCAGCGGGCCCTTTACTTTGCAGATTTCTGGTGAGGTCTGTGCCGCACAAGAGAAATTGGAAGGCGAGAAACGTGAACCAAATCCGCCAAAGGCTGATGCAGTACCAAGCCGCCCTGATGTCATTGAGCGGGAGAACGGTCCTGACGATCCACCAATTACTATCGAAAAAGCTCCGGGTACCGAGCGACTCACTCTCGTTGTTAACACGGGATCTAAGTTACTCACCGAAGCCAAAGCGCTCCGCTCTCCTGAAGACGCTTCTGCCGTCGACTTTGTCTTCAAGTACGGTCTGGCATTGGTCTCAATGGGCCTTCTGGATGCTGTTAAGAAAACTGACCAATGGAAGTCTGATCCAGACACTTGTAGAGACAACATAGCGAAGTCGTCAGAGGGCGTTGCGCGCGTAATTGTCCCGCTATGCCTCAGCTTGCCAGGAAAGCTTCCAAAAGCTGCTTAGCGATTGGATGGCGCTCTATGAATCGGAGAGGGATTCGAACTCGTCACCAAGCTAAGTACTGCTTTTTTTAGGTTTTCGAACTGCCGTACCAAAACGCACAGTCATAAGGTGCGGAGAAAAATCCGTTCTCCGAGGGCCGAATTCCAAGTGTAAGCCGCAAGCCGCGGCTAGTATCATAGAGACCACGCCTAAAATCGGCCCTGCGGCGCTACTTCCTTCACGTAAGATCTACTTCACGATTAAAGATTGGCGGAGAGAGTGGGATTCGAACCCACGGTACGGTTTCCCGCACACACGCTTTCCAAGCGTGCGCCTTCAGCCACTCGGCCATCTCTCCGGAAG
>BFBZ01000232.1_pt1 | contig 66154 bp, 66 predicted proteins | sample 1888401 | NCBI WGS metagenome assembly BFBZ01 (sample SAMD00112614, study PRJDB3348) | symbiont metagenome | host: Chara braunii
CATCCGCGCCATCGTTCCGGCCCGGAGACGAATCCGGGTCCATGCATCTGCGCTCGTGGCGGAATTGGTAGACGCGCTGCCTTGAGGTGGCAGTGAGTAAAATCGTGGGGGTTCGAGTCCCTCCGAGCGCACCAAACTTCAAACGAACATATTTTCGGTTCGCCTTCGTCCAGGTTCGGTCGAAGCCGAGATTGCAATTATTCCGAAGCGCGCGGATTTCGTTTTCAGTAGGCTTTGCACGTTGTCTGAACGACACGAAATTCCGGGCAGTTCTCATAATTGCGACCGTTGTAGAGCGTGTAGAACGGTTTGCCGGGGTGAAGACGTGCGCTTACCGACATCGTGCAAGATTCCTTATCCGCAGTAAGCTCCATAACAATATCGTTGTTGGGCTGACGCCAAATGGCGCGCAAAGTCTGCGGGCCTGCGACGCGCAATTCGGCCACTCCGCCCGCCGTCGTGGTCGGACGGCCGAGCTGACCGTCCCATCGTATTTCGCCCTTCGGGATGCCGAGGCCTGACATGTTCACCTCCATCGACGTCGACCGATTGGGTCGCAGGGAGGCTTTCCCGTTTACTTCTGCGGGCCAGTTACGGATCGGAAAAGAGACGGTGGGTCCATCGCACCCGATGCGCAGCTGCCAATTGAATTCAAATTGCATGCCTTCTGCAGAGGCGGACGAAATAGCTGCGAGAAAAAGTATCGGGATTAAAATTGAGCGATTCATATTCAATCCTCCAAGATCCGCAAAGATGGTTGGGAAATAATCGCCGCCTCTCGACGCAGTTGATGCAGGCAGATTCAATAGAGTCGTTCGGAACAGCCGAAGAACCGATCAGTTCAAGCCTAGGTTGTCGTCCTGGTTCTTGATTTGCTCCGCTATGAACTGTCGCGCACCAAACCAATAATCAGTTGAAGTGACCGGCGGTTCGGGCGAAGTTAGCCGCGCGATGCCCTAATGGCTGTTCTTGGCGAGATTGTGCGCCACGCAATTCGCAAAACCCATCGGCCCGTTGCAATCGAGCGGCGCAGTTGGCGTAGGTCCGCCACCCCCCGAAGAATACGTGCGCCGCGGCGGCGGACTGCGGTCCTGTCTCGCAACCGGCTGTTGCGGCTTTCTCACTTCGATGCGCTGACATGTATTGTCGTCACCGACCTCATAGCCTGCCTTACAAGTGATCCGCGTGCAGCGATCTCCATCCACCTGATAGCCTTGCTCGCAAGTCAATGGGCAGATGCGGCCGGTTCTGCTCTTGATGGCATCGAGTGAATCGGTGCTTGCGACTTTTACTTCTAGCTTCATCCCGGCGTATTTGTTGAACAGCTCCATCGATTTCTGGGCGGCGGGTGTCCATGTGTCGGTGATGGAACTGGTGTTGCAGCCGACGCGACGCAGTTCGAGCTGCAACTGGCGCGGAATGTCGCCGACTGCGAGCGGCAGATCGGACTTTGATGCGCTCTGGTCGGGTGATAGCGCCGCGAGGGGACCGATTGACTTGCCTGCTTTGTCGACAGCAACAGCGCGGAGAGCCTCGTCGTCGATGATTTTGTTTCTTTGCGCTTTAGCAAATTCGGAATAGAGCCCGGTCGGGTAGGTCGCGATGAAGGTGTCCCACACGGCTCTGGAGCCGACCTGCAACGCGAACTCGTAGTCACGCCGGACGATTTGGTCAGGATCGGATGGCGCGTTGGCGGTCGCTGACGGAAGTGTTGTGACAGGATTTAGCGCGAGCGCGTCGCCGCCGAGCGATCCGTACAGGAACGGTTCCTGCCGGTTTCCCGTCGTCTTGATGACGTCGTCGCGCACTTTTCCGAGCGCGAGCCGCAGTTCGAGACCGGGGGTGGTAATGTATTTCATGAGCGCCGTGGCGAACGGACTGTTCGCTCCGTCGCCGTCGGCAGCGACCGCTCCGGCTCTTGCGGCGAATGCGACGAGCGTGTTGGAAGACGACGGCTCGATTTTCGCAAGACCGCGTCCGATCGAACGCGTGCCGATACTGCGCTTCATCGTCTTGTCGAACGGATTGTCGCGGCAGGCGTCGAGGATGACAAGCCGAAGGCGCTTGGCGGGTTCGAGCGCATCGAGCAGACGGTCGAGCGCGAATGTTTCATCGGGAATATCGTAGTCGCTGGCGAGCTTGGCGTCGGTCGGAATGAGATAGTTCGAGCCGTTCACCTCGATGCCGTGGCCTGCGTAATAGACGACTGCGATATCGGCTGTTGCCGTCGTTGCGGCGAAATCTCGGATCGCGCGGCGCAACTGTGCGATCGACAGATCGAGCTTGGTATCGACGGAATCGAAGCCCGCGCTTTTGAAAAGATCGCCCATCGCGGCAGCGTCTCTTGCCGGGTTCGCTAGAGCGGGGACGTTCTGATACTTTGACATGCCCAATATGAGCGCGACCCGCTTCTCGGCGAGAGCAGGCAAATGGCTGCACACCAAAACGGCAATGGCCAGAACGGCGGATCGAACGCGCAATGCAGTAGCCCCAGGACCGACAAATCATTCAAACAATGCCGCGTAGTCTAGTATCCGGGCGCGGCAACTCAAGCGGCGAAAGTCACCCCGGTTGGGCAAAACACAATGGAAGGTGCGTGGGTTGAACTTGCGATTGACTTTCGACTGCAAATTGGAGGGCCGTTGATGAAAAGTTGAAGCCTCTGAATCGTATAGCATTTTTTAGCCCGAACCTTGTGTTAACCTGCCGTGATCGAGTGCTGATGGAGCGTCCAGCCGATGGAAACAGATCGTGAGGCAATCATTCGAACGGCAATCCGATGAGCGACGCCGGCCCGGACGGCAGAGGCGAATGGAATGGCCTGTGGAGAATGCTTGTCGCATTGGATGCCGTTCTGGCAGGCGCATGCGTCTGGTGGATTTACGCTTACGGATTTTCCGAAGCCCTTCAAAGCAGTAGGTTCGCATATTTCGGAATCGCGGCTATTTTGCTTTTCATCGTTATCTCCGCGCGCGGCACGAAGCGAATACTCAGAGACGGAATTGCGATCGACCGGCGCAACTACATCGATATGTCGCGCGGCCAATGGTTGAAGCGGCGCGGAATGCCGGACACAAAAGATTCTGACAAGTGAACGACCGCGCAGGTTCCGGCGGCACAACGCCATCAAACGAGCGGCAGCCGCACGTCCACATGTTCTGGAATGGGCCGCGGCCGACTTTGTATGAAGATCTGTCCTTCAGAAGTTTTCTCGCGGCCGGCGCCCGCGTCTCTCTTTACACATACAATAAAAATCTGCCGGTCCCCGACGGCGTCGAACTCGTCGATGCGAACGAGATTCTGCCTGCGCCCGGATACAGCATGGTTCATGCCAGCGGCGAACGCTCGCTGGTGTCGCCATCGAACCTGTTTCGGTATACGGCGATCGGCAAACTGGGCGGATGGTATGCCGACGCCGATATTGTTTGCCTCGCCGGCACGCTCCCGGACGTTGAAACCTATCTCGCTCGCGAAACGAACTGGAGCATCAATGCCGCGATCATGAAGTTTCCGGCGCATCATCCGGTTGTGGAGACGCTCCTGGATGAATGTGTACGGATTCAGACTGCGCTGGAAAATGGATCGATCAAAGAATCCTGGGGCGTTCTGGGGCCGGCACTGGTCACGCGCGTCGTCACGTCAATGGGATTCAGCGAAAGCGTACTCCCCAGAAGCCGTGCCTACGAGATCGGTTACGACGAGGTGCTTGAGCTATTCGATCCGGCATCTTGCGAAGAACTTGCAGAGCGCACGCAACAGAGCGATTTCATTCATTTGTGGAACGAGGTTTGGCGAAGCCTCAAGATTCCGAAACTTTTCGGTCCGCCAGCCGGAAGTTTTCTGGACAGTTTGTTCCGGCGGTTCGATGTGGACGTGCCGGGCGACGCGCGGTTGTCATTAGAAGCAGCTCGCCAACTCTTTCGCGAACGCCAGCTCATTACAGACGTAAAATACAATCTTCGCACGGAAACGCTGCCTGCGAATGCCACCGAGAAATTCATCCGGTGGGCCAACGGAACGGGCCATTTGCCCGAAGGCGAGGTCGTGCGTCCGGAGAAGAAGGCGCATCCGATTGCCAAACGGCCGCAACTCGTCCAGACGTTTTGGCATGGCGGAGAGATCGCGCCTTTTCAATTGCTGTGTTTGCGCAGCTTCGTCGATCACGGCCATCAGGTCGAGGTGTTCACTTACGAAGACGATCTCAAACATCCAGAGTGGCTGACATGGAGCAATGCTTCTGATATCGTGCCACGCGACAGGATTCTGGTTCAGGCCGGTTCGCAGATCGAGATACGCAGCGATCTTTTCAAATTTGCATTGTTGAACCAGCGGGGAGGATGGTGGATCGATCCCGACGTTCTGCTCGCCGGACCCGATTTGCCCGACGCTGAAATTTTTCACGCCGGTACGGGAGATTTTGAATTGGTTTCAACTGCCGCACTGAAGTTTCCGAAGCAGCATCCTTTTGTCGAGGCTGCATTGAAGGAAATTTCCGCTGACAATTTTCGTGCGGACGATCGGGCGGGCGAAAGATTGCTTACGCGAATTATCTGGCGTGGCCGACTCGAAAAGGATCTGCTCGCGATGCCGCCTTTGAGCCGTCTGTCGTGGTTCGGCATTGCCGATCTGTTCGATCCGGAAAAGGTCTCCGACCTTGAGCGAGACACCAAAGGCTCGCAATTTCTCCACTTGCATATGGATGCCTGGCGCCGCGCCGGCATTCCCCAGCGAATTGGTCCGCCTGAAGGCTCGCTGCTGGATTATCTGTTCCGCAAACACGACACGGGCGTTGTCTTTCCGGCGCGGGCGGAGTTCGCAGATGTCCGGCGATGGATTCTTCATATGTACGGAGCGATACGAAATTCCGGGTGAAGCAAAATTCGTTCACTCAGATTCCGGCGCCCCCAGCCTGAAGCCGGTCGCCGCGATGGGCCAGCTGCCGGGCACTTTCAGATGACTGGCCGATTGCGATAGTTCAGAAATCGGCTTCGATTCCGTCGCCGCGCCGAAAATGGATGTTTCGGAAACCGGAGAACCGAAGGCCAACTGCGAGGACGGCGAAGACAACGGTGCCCGTGCGAGCGACACCGATTGACTCGAAAGTCGCGCCATTGGCGTTCCGTCCGATGCGACGTTGAAAGCCCATTGTTGCGGATCGGTCGGCGTTTTCGGAGTCTGCGGCGTCGCCGGGATGACATGCACGATGCGATAGCCACGCGCTTTCAACTCGCGAAGAATAACGGGAAGGGCAATCAGCGTCCGTTCCTGAATGTCGTGCAGCAAAAGAATTCCTTTGCCTTTTGCCTGAATCCGCGAGAGCGCGAGACGAACGACCTGGGTTGACGAAATATGCCGCCAGTCGTCGGCTGGGAAGTCGGCACTCCAGACCATGATGCCGAGGCCGGCGAGATAGGTCTCGACGGTTTCGGAACGGCGCAATCCGGGAATGCGGAAGAACGGCGCAAGGTGAGACGCATCGCCGAGTGCTTCGGTGACGTGCGCGATGCCGTCGTCGATTTCAGATTTTATCTTCTCCGGCGCCATTTCTCCGAAGTGAAACGGATGATTTTCGCTATGCGTGCCGATGGTGTGCCCTTCGTCATGGACGCGTCGAACCGTTTCGGGAAATTCCTTGGCCATGCGGCCGACCATGAAGAAGGTCGCCTTGATGCATTGGCTCGCCAGAATATCCAGAATGCCGTTGGTGTGGGCGGGAAGCGGCCCGTCGTCGAATGTCAGCACGACTTCGCGATCATGGAGCGGAAGCGTTTCTGCATATTGCATAGTTCCGACGCGCGCATGTTCGGCCGGATCGACGACAATCGTCCGCGATGTTCCAAGCGCACCCGGATTTCCGGGGCAATCGCCGGCGGCCAGCGCGGTGTTTGCGAATGCGGACAGACCGGCAAGCACGGCAAAACTGAAAATCCTACTTGTCATCCGCGGAGCTCGATTTCGTCTGTGCCGGTACGACGTGGACGATCTTGTAACCGTTCTTTCTCAGATACTGCAAGAATGCGGGAAGCATCGCGGCGGTTTGCGCTTTGGTGTCGTGCAGAAGAATGATGCCTTTTCCCGCGCTTTCGAGGCGCTGGGCGATCAATCGCAATTCTTGCTGCGGTCTCATCACATTCCAGTCACTTGCCCACAGGTCAGCGCCGAACACTGCAATGTGCCGCGATTTCAAATCGTCGAGCAAAGCAGGCGTCGATGCAAAGCCGGGAAAGCGAAAGAACAGCGTTCGGTCGTCTTGTTTGGCGGCACCATCATGAAGGGCTCGTTCGTCGGCTTCGATGCCGTTGTCGATCTGCTTGATGGCCGCCGCCCGATCCAGTCTGCTGAGTATCGGGTGCGACCATGTGTGATGGCCGATGCTGTGACCTGCCGCCGCGATCTTTTTCACGATGTCGGGATTGGCTTGCGCGCTCTTTCCGATCAGGAAAAATGTCGCATGAACGCATTCAGCGGCGAGGGCGGCGAGAATTCTGTTCGTCGTTCGCAGGAAAGGGCCATCGTCGAATGTCAGCACGACTTCCTTGTCGGCGAGCGGGAGCGTCTGGGGAAAGCTCTTCAGGCCGAGATTTGGAAATGCTTTTGCATCGACTGCAAGAACGCGGGATGTGCCGAGGGTACCCTTGCGGGGACAGTCGGCTGCGCTTGCCGCTGACGTCATCACGATGAAAGCGAAAAATAGAAGTCTGAGAAACATCTGCCTGAACTAACTCTGAGCGGCAAATTTAGCACTGCGTTCGGTGAGTGTCGCCGACCTTTCGATATTTGCCACATTCACGCGAGTCGATCACCTGCGCGCCACGTTCTCCGCACATTTCGCCGCACCAGCGCCCCAGAATCGCCCTCGCATTTGGATGAAAGGTCCGCATTCGCGGCCGCTGATGATTCTGTTCTCAGCCGCCTTTCACACACCGATCCTGACGCGAATGCGCGGCCTTCGCCGCTAGTCTCGATCCTTCTTCCCCGGAGCTATCAAGTTGTTCAGAACACTTACCGCAGTGGCGGCGCTTTGCGCTTTGCCATCGCTCGCCGACGCACGCACCCGCGTGCCCGCCGTTTCGCCGGAATGCAACGTGACCATGCCTTGCATCGGCGTCGGCGTTGCAGGTCAAATGCGTCTTCGCAATCGGCAGACATTCTATTCGCCCGCGCCGGTGACGCGGCCCGAATTCTCACTGCCCCAAATGTCGTCCGCGGGTCTGGTCGGACCGTTGCAGGCGAAACTCGCCTCGATCGAGGCTGCATGCCCCGGCACGCAGGCGATCTCCACTGTCCGTCACACGCGCATTGCGGGCACGCGCGTGATGTCGCTGCACGCGCAGGGCAAGGCCGTGGACGTGCGCGGACCTTACGGCTGCATCTACGCGCAACTCCAGGATTGGAAGGGCGGCTACTCCACCGATGCCAGCCGCATGCAGCACATCCACATCTCCTACGACGACGCCGGCGGACGTGAGATGGGCCTGCGATTCGCCCATGGCGGCGGCCGCCGCCATTCATGGCGGGATTCCTACGCCCGCATGCGCTAGCCAGCAGTAAGCCAACTGCCCGGATTTCCATGACTTCCGGGCAGTCTCGATGCCGTTAACCATTCGTTAACCATATTGCCCTGACCCTGCGCCGATAGCAGGGGACGGCACATGCAGCGGCTAAGGCTGAAGGCGGATGGGCGGATCGTCGAATTGCGCGACGGACGCGAGGCACCGCTCGCGCCAGGTCTCCGTCCGGACAAGCAAGACTCCGTACTGCCCGCCGTTCGCGAACTGCGTCTGCGCGCCAAGCTCACCCAGGCCCAGTTCGCTGCACGACTTGGCGTTCCACTGGAAACCATCCGCAACTGGGAACAGGGCAAACGTTCGCCGCAAGGTCCGGCCCGCGCGCTTCTTGCCGTTATCGCGCACGCGCCCGACACCGTTTTCGCGGCGTTGGCGACCTCGCGCTGAGCTTTCCGAATTGATGGTGTGACGGCGCGATTGCGCGTAGTCTTGCGCGTAACGAAGTTCCACAAGACTCAAACTGCGCCGAGGCCTGCGATGCAATCCGTTGAAGCCAATGGCGCGATGATCCCGGCAATCGGACTGGGGACATGGGAATTGCGTGGCCGCGATTGCGCGCGACTCGTCGAGCAGGCGTTGCGGCTCGGTTATCGCCATATCGACACCGCGCAAATTTACGAGAACGAACGCGAAGTCGGCGAGGGCGTTCGCGCATCCGGCGTCAAGCGCGGCGAAGTGTTCGTCACGACGAAAGTATGGACCACGCATTTTGCGCCGAACGATCTGCTTCGATCGGCGAAGGAAAGCCTCGCGCGGCTTCGTTTGACCGAGGTGGATCTTCTGTTGTTGCACTGGCCAAATCCGCAGGTGCCGTTATCGGAGACGCTCGGCGCGCTCGCGCAGGCGAAAGAAATGGGTCTTGCGCGCAATATCGGCGTATCGAATTTCACCGTCGCGCTGATCGAGGAAGCGGTCGCCGCATGCCCTGCGCCACTCGTCTGCAATCAGGTCGAATATCATCCCTATCTCGACCAGACGAAAGTTCTCACCGCATGCAAATCGTTTGACCTTGCGCTGGTTGCCTACAGTCCGGTTGCGAAGGGCCGCGTCAAGAATGCCGAGGCGCTCCATCGCATAGGTCAAAATTACGGGAAGACGGCAGCGCAGGTTTGTTTGCGATGGTTGATTCAGCAGGGCGTCGTCGCCATTCCGCGAACGTCAAAAGTCGAACGGCTGTCGGAAAATATCGATGTGTTCAACTTCAGGCTGATCGACTCTGAAATGGATGAGATTTTCGCGATGGGAACGCGAGAGGGGCGTATAACGAATTTCGGTTTCGCGCCGAAGTGGGATTGATCTCGCAGCCCGCATCGCGCATGCAGGGCGTCCATGTTCTTCGTGGTTTCCAAGATCGCCGGATTTTTCGCGCTGCCATCCAACATCGTGGCGGCGTTGTGCGTATTGGGGCCCGGTCTGCTTGCGACGAGGTTCCGTCGCGCCGGAGTGCGCGTTCTCTTGTTGGGAATTGCGGCTCTGCTCGTGCTCGGTTACTCACCGCTCGGCAACGTGTTGCTGCTGCCGTTGTCCGAACGCTTTCCGGCCTGGCAATCGAACGGGCGTATCCCGGACGGGATAATCGTGCTCGGGGGCGCGATCGATTCAGAAATCACCGAAGTCCGGCATTCGCTTGAGATGGATTCGTCCGCCGAGCGGATCGTCGCAATGCTTCAACTGGCGCGGCAATTCCCGGCTGCGAAAATTGTCTTCACCGGCGGAAGCGGAAATCTGATTCAGGATTCGGCGTCGGAAGCTCCGATCGTTGGACGCCTGCTGGAGAGCTTCGGCGTTACGCGCGATCGTGTCGTGCTCGAAGGGGGTTCGCGCACCACGGCCGAGAATGCGATTTTCACTCGGCGTCTCGTGCAGCCAAAACCCGGCGAAGTCTGGCTGCTGGTGACGTCGTCATTCCATATGCCTCGCTCCGTTGGAGCATTCCGAAAAGCCGGGTTCGATGTCGAGGCGTATCCGGTGGATTGGCGCACGCGCGGTTGGGTCGATGCTTTGACGCCATTCAACAAACTCAGCGCGGGTCTCGCGCGATGCGATGTCGCTGTCCACGAATGGACGGGGCTTGTCGGTTATTGGCTGACCGGACGCAGCAGCGAGCTTTTTCCAAAACCGCGCTAGAGCGTCAGTCGTGGCGGGGCAGGCCAAGCCGATAGACACCGCGAAAGTCGTCGGGATCGGCGGGCTTGCCCTTGCGATAGATAACGAGGCGCCCGTCTTTGGCGAGCGCGATTGCGGCATTGCGTATCGGCGTCAGCAGCGCGTGCCAGTCGCCGTCTCGCAGCATGGCATGAGCGATTTCCGGCGCGCTGAGCGTCTTCGCACCCGGACGGGCGAGGATTTCAAGCAGCGCATCTTGGATAGAAGGTGATCTCGAATCGGACTCTGTCATGGCATTGCCATGACCCATCAAGCCGCAGCCTGCAAGTCTAGCGGGCCATCGCCCGCCATGCATCGGACGCGAATTGCCGCCGCCACATGACGATGACGATCGCCGTCGTCGTCGCGAACAGCACCCATGGGCTGACGAACCACCCGAGATAGCCGAGCGCGAAGAAGAACGCACGCTGCCCGCGATTGAAGTGACGCCCTGCGGACTGAAACAGTTTCGTGGTGCGCATCACATGCGATTGCGCTTCCGGTGTGTCGCGCTTGTCGTGGAACGGCATCGCGCCGAGCAGAATGGCAACGTAGTTGAATAGCCGGTACGACCACGCGAATTTGAAGAACGCATAAACGAAAATCACGATCAGGCCGATGCACTTGATTTCCCAAAGGCCCGCGCTGGCGCGAATGCCGACGGGCAGCGCGCCGAGCACGTTCATGGCCTCCTCGGTCGCGCGGAGCAGGGTCAGCGCGCCGCCGATGGCGATCAGAGTCGTTGATGCAAAAAAAGCCGTGCCGTTTTGCAGCGACCCCATCACTTGCATGTCCATCATCCGCATTTCGCGGTCGAGCAGGCGGCGCATCCACACCTCGCGATAGATGTTCATGCGCGCGTTGAGGCTGTTGCTGCCAAGCGAGGCGCGCTCGATTGTGATGGCGTAGCCGGTCCAGGCGATGAAGAAGAACGAGATCGCCAGAATGTCGACGGTTGCGAACTGACTCACGACTCATGCCCTTCGAGAGGTATGTCGCGGAACGTGCCACGGTTAACAACGGGCAGCAACGCCATTTGCCGTTTCGGTTGATCGTGCCGCCGCCGCCGTGTCAGTGTCGGTTCGCGAACGATCGAAGGGATCGCAATGAGTCTGACGCTATTCATCGGCAACAAGAATTATTCGTCATGGTCGATGCGGCCCTGGATGGCGCTGAAGGCCGCGAATATTCCGTTCGAGGAAGTTTTCATTCCGCTCTACACGAATGCTGCCGACAAGCAGCGGATTCTCAGTGTAACTAAATCGGGCAAGGTGCCGGCGCTGACCGATGGCGGCGTTACGGTGTGGGATTCGCTTGCGATCATCGAATATCTCGCCGAGCGATTTCCCGATGCCGATCTGTGGCCGAAGGATCGCGCGATCCGCGCGCATGCGCGCTCGATTTCGGCTGAAATGCATTCCGGCTTCATGCCGCTTCGCAACGAATGTGGAATGAACATTCACCGTCCGATCGCTGCGAAACCTCTTTCGGAAGACGCAAAGGCGAATGTCGCGCGCATCCAGGAGATATGGACGGATTGTCGTGCACGCTACGGCGGAGAGGGCCCTTATCTGTTCGGCGGCTTTTCGGGCGCGGACGCGATGTATGCGCCCGTCATTCATCGTTTCAGGACATACGACATTCCGGTGACGGCGCCGGTTCGGGACTACATGAGAACGATGTTTGAAAATCCGGCCTTTCGGAAATGGACCGAAAACGCGCTCGCCGAGACGCTCGTAATCGACAAGTTCGAGAGCGACTGAGCGCCAAACGTTCGCTCGCGAAAATTTGCCCATAACACCGGCTTGACGGTTACGCACAATCGGCGCTTGGGTTCCGCGACGGTTTTCACGGAAGGATTTGGTTCATGGGAATTCTCGATACGCTGCAAAGCATGCTCGCGTCGCAGGGCGCAAAGGACCTCGAGGCAGCGGTCCTGCCGATCGTTCTCAAGGAAGTCTTGGGCAGCGGGGATCAGGGTGGATTGTCCGCCATCGTCAAGAAGCTGCAAGATGCCGGCTATGGCGACGTGGTGAAGTCCTGGGTGGCCAATGGAAAGAACCTGCCGATCAGCGCCCAGCAGATTCAGGACGTGCTCGGCAACGCCACCGTGAAGCAGCTTGCCGCCAAGTACGGGATACCCGTGGATCAGGTCTCGACGGTTCTGGCGCAGGTGCTTCCGATGCTGGTGGACAAGGCGAGCCCGAACGGAACCCTTCCTCACACTGCGTGAGAGCTTTTTAAGGCAAGGTCCGCAAGACATTGGATTTTCTGCTTTGGATTTGACAGAAACACCTGTGGCGGTGTGCTAGCGGATAGCTTCTGTTACAACAGGTTCTCGCTCTACATCGCTGATAAACATCAGTATTTCAGCTTCTGAACGCGCCGGATTTTCTGGCAATTCGAGGGTCCGCCATGCTATAGCATCGGCGGGCCGCAGCGACGCCGGTCGCCGGCCCCAAATTCGCGTAATGCGTGATGGAGCAAGGCGTTGAAGCACAAGTACGGCGTTGGAGAGACTGTCTATTTCACCGCAAGCAACGTAGCCCGGCCCGCCGCCAGCGGAACCTATGAGGTGATCCGTCTTCTGCCGACGGATGGCGACGATTTCCAATATCGGATCAAGAGCACCACCGAGGCCTTCGAGCGAGTTGCCAAGGAAAGCCAGCTCGCCGACGCCTGACGGCATCACCGCGCCGTATTCGCGGCGTCTGGTCCGGTCTGAAGGATTGCTTGCATGAACCGGGCTTGGGCGGCATCGCTCTCAAACCTCTGGCACTCGACAAACTGGCCGATGTGGCTCGCGATCGCCGCTGCCATCGTCGTGGTGGCGATCCTGATCGTCGTTGCGCTTCGCAGCGAAGGATCGTTCCCGAAGGGCGCCGTCATCTTTGTCGCTGTGGTCGGCATCGGGATCGCGGCCTTTGCTTTCATGACGCGCAGTCCCGGCGCATCCGTTCAGACGGCTTCGTCCTCTGCCGGGTCAGCTCCCGCCCCCTCCGACCGCCGCGCTGCCGCAAACATTCAAGCCGTCGCGATGCCGGCACCGCAGGTTGCATCGTTGCCGGCTCTGTCGTGTCTCGATGGCATCGCGGGTGAAAGCGTCGAGGGCGCGTGCGAGAAGGCGCTCTTTGCGTCGGCGGATGCGACCGCCGCCGCCGTGTCCTACGCCGCAGCTCAGATCACGCGCCTCTCGGGCTTTGGCACCGCTGCATCTGCCGACAAAGTCATGACGCCCGAATTGCGCGCGCTTCGCCGAACCATCGAACGCGATCGCTACGGGCTCGTCGCGCAAGTTCTGATGAGCCGCGACGGTTGTACGTCAACTGCGTGTCCGTTTTTCGATTCACTGACAAACACCGTGCAGGTGACGGGCAATATGAACGAGCGGTTGTACGACGGACTGGTCGGCCGCTATTCGCCGTTCTGGAACGCGCCGACTGCTTCGGCGCAACCTCAACCGGTGGCGGCGTCATCGCCGCAAGGACCGGCACCGGGCCGGCCGATGTCCGGCGATTTTCCAAGTGCGGCTTCAATTCCGCCGGTCAACATCATGACGCCGGAACCTTCGGCGCAGGGCACGCAATCGGCGCCGCGTCAGGCAGACAACACATCCGGCTCCGCTCGGCCAGCTTCAGCGCCGGCAGCGAAAAAATCGACGGCGCAGAAATCCCGTGCACAAGCGCCGACCTCGCTTGCACCTGCACATGCTGATGACGATAACTGAGCGGACTATGCCGCTTCACCTCATCAAACTCAGCGTTGGCGCGGAATCCGTCAAAGACCTTAAGGGCTGGATCGCCGAGCGCGTGAGGCAGGCCAAAGCCAAGGGTTTGCCGGGCCGTCATATCCACATCACGCGCATGACGCCGAAACGGGACAAGGAAATCCTCGACGGCGGATCGATCTATTGGGTGATCAAGGGCGAGATCGCGGCGCGAGAGAAAATTCTTGCGATCGAGCCGTTTCGGGATCGAGACGGCATCGGGCGCTGCCGGCTGGTGATGGAGCCGAAACTCATTCCTGTTTCTCCGCGGCCGATGCGCGCGTTTCAGGGCTGGCGCTATTTCGACGCAAAGAGCGCGCCGCCCGATCTCGGCAAGGCAGCGGCGGGCGTCGCCAAGATGCCCGAACCGATGCGCCGCGAACTTCGCGAACTCGGATTGCTCTGACCTTTAAGCCTTGATGTTGTCAATCAAGCGCGTCGTGCCGATTTTCGCGGCGACAAGCAGGCGTACCGGGCCGTCCTTGAATGACGATATGGGAGCGAGCGTCTCCGCATGCCGTGCTTCGAGATAGTCGAGTGTAAAACCTGCGCTCGAAATCGCGTCTTCACCGGCCTTGATTGCGGAACGGAAATCCTCGCCGGCGCGCATCCGCTTCGATGTCGTTTTCAACGTGCTGAAAAGAGTGGGCGCGGCGCGTCTCTGGTCGGGCGACAGATAGACGTTGCGTGACGACATCGCCAGGCCATCGCGTTCGCGGACGATCGCGCCGCCGATAATCCTGACGCCCAGATCGAGATCGCGCGCCATTCGTGTCACGACTTTCATTTGCTGAAAGTCTTTTTCGCCGAATAGCGCAAAGTCGGGCCGGACCTGCGTGAACAATTTGGTCACGACTGTCGCGACGCCACCGAAAAAGTGCGGACGGAAGCGATCCTCCAGTCCCGCCGTCGCCGGACCTTCGGGTGCGACGCGTGTCGCGAAGCCTTCCGGATACATCGTCTTGGCGTCCGGGTGCCAGACAAGATCGACGCCTTCGGCTTTGAGCTTCGCGATGTCGGTTTTCCAGGTTCGCGGATAGGAGCCGAGATCTTCGTGGGCCGCGAACTGGGTCGGGTTCACGAAAATCGAAACCACAACTTTCTTCGCGCGGCGTTTTGCGAGACGCACCAGCGACACATGACCGTCATGGAGTGCCCCCATGGTCGGGACCAGAGCGACACTGGCGTTTCTTTTGGAAAGTTCGGAACGGGCGCGGTGAAGCGAGGAGAGGGTACGGGCAATAGTCGGTGCGTTGGGCATGCGTGTCACGGTCTTGAAACTGAACCTGTCGTTCGCCGGTAACACTAACAAACGGACTAGGCTGGGGCCATCGCGGCGGCTGAATGGCAGGGTGGCCACAGCGCCCGTCGAATTAATGATGAAGGGCGAAGCGGCCAGCATTTCGCTTGATTCTTTCTGGGCTTGGCGGAAGATATCCACAGGGGTCGTTTGATGCTTCTGCAGGTCGGGCAACCGAAAACAGGGTCGGCGCACGTTGTCGTGCTCGGCAATGAGAAGGGCGGGTCGGGAAAATCAACCACCGCGCTCCATGTTGCTGTCGCGCTTTTGAAAGCCGGGCAGCGGGTTGCCACAATTGACCTGGATTCCCGCCAGCAAAGTTTTACCCGTTATATCGAAAACCGGCGGACCTGGTCGCAGCGGACCGGCATCGATCTGGAACTTCCGCACCATTGCTGCGTGGCTTTGGGCAGCACGATGCAAATCGGCGACAACGAGATGTCCGAATTTGCGCAGTTCTCCGAAGCCGTCAGTTCGGTCGAAACCTCTTACGATTTCATCGTGATCGATACGCCCGGCACCGACAGCTATCTGATGCGGCTTGCGCATTCGATGGCGGACACGCTCGTGACGCCGCTGAACGACAGCTTTCTCGATTTTGACGTGCTCGGTTCGGTCGATCCGACGACCTACTCGGTGATCGGCGAAAGTCATTATTCGTCGATGGTGAAGGTTGCCCGCAAGCAACGCCGTGACCTCGATGGCGCCACGACCGACTGGATTGTCGTGCGCAACCGCCTTTCGATGATCGGCTCGCGCAACAAGCAATTGATCGCGGAAGGGCTCGACCAATTGTCATTCCGCCTCGGTTTCCGCCCGGTGGATGGCTTTGCCGAGCGCGTGGTTTATCGGGAATTCTTTCCTCGCGGCCTGACTGCTTTGGACGACCTTGACGAGGCGACCCTCGGGACGCGGCCCAACATGGCCCATGTAACGGCCCGCGAGGAAGTGACGAGCCTGCTCCGGCATATGCGGCTACCGATCGACGAGCGGGGCCGCCGGCGAGCCGCCACGCGTGCGGAGTGGTTTGCGCAGGTTGACCGGCCGCTGGAATCCCACGATTTGACGGCCTAGCCTTATCAATTTGGCTAATGACGGTCATTCACTGCGAAAGGTCTTTTCGCGGCGCACCATAACTTGGTTGAATTTTTCCCATCCCTCGCCACATTTCAAAAAAGTAACTGCACTTGTCACACGCCTGTGCGTTAACTGCTGGACAATAGGATCGGATTCGAAACATTGTAAAAACGTGGATGTTTTCCGGGTCGGAAAACGTTGAGGGACATTCGATGAAGCGTGGAATTCTCATTGCTCTCGGCCTGGTCGCGGTCCTCGGCGTTGCGTATTTCTCCGCGAGCAAATGGGCCATCCGCCACGAGACGATCAGCTTCTACGACGCCACCCGTAACCGTCCGGTCGATGTCGATATCGCTGTTCGGCGCGACAAGGAGATGGCGGCGAATGCCGGCATGTACACGCTGCCTGTTGCCATCGTTAATCACGGCAACACTGTCCGTTTCACCGAGTATTCGTTTCTCGCCAACGTGTTCGCCGCTCGCGGATATCTTGCCATCAGCATCCAGCACGATCTCGCAACCGACGCGCCGCTTGTGACCAAGGTAGGCGAACTCTACGTCGGCCGGCTGCCGGTCTATGAGCGCGGCGTCGCCAACATCGAGTTTGCGATCGACAAGATGAAGAAGATCCAGCCGAACGCCGACTACGATCGTTTGACCATGGTGGGTCATTCCAATGGCGGCGACATCTCGATGTATTTCGCCAAGGTCCATCCTGAGCAGATCAAGAAGGTCGTCACTCTCGATAACTTGCGCGTGCCGTTTCTGACCGATGGCAAGTTCAAGATTCTGTCGTTCCGTTCGCAGGATCCGGAGTTCAAAACCGACCCAGGCGTTATTCCGGATGACGACACCTGCAAGGAGACTGGCATCACTGTGGTCAATACCGGCTTTCAGCACACCGATATGAGCGACCGCGGTCCGGATAATGTGAAGGAAAGCATTCAGGGCGTGTTGGATAAGTTTCTGAACGACACCGACAACAACGCTCTTGCTCCCGTAAACACCGACAAGATCGAAGTACCGAAGCCCACCGGCCCTGTCGCTCAGGCTCCCGGCCCCGCCTCGCGCTGAACCCTCGGATTTTACAGCGACATTTCGGCCCGACGCCGGACGCGCGTGTGCTGTTCACGACTTCGTATAGCTGTGGACGGCACTTTTATCCGCCACAATCGGCTGTTGGCATGACACCTGCTAGTTTGGACGTGTTCGAATCAACGCGGGGGTGATCCTTATGGCCAGAGCTTCCAATGCTTTTCCGAACCTAGCTCCTTCAATCGACGATCAGGTGATGAACCGGATCACTGACGATGAGTGCGTCACGCGTCTCGCGCACGCGGTCGAAGAGCATGATGACCACAGACTTCAAGAGGTGGCGTTGCTCATCGGGCGGCTTGCGGTGCCCATCGAGTAGGCTTTCTGATCGCGTCCGTTGCAAGTGGACGCAAGGCGCGCCACATAGGGAACGCACTCTCTGCGGGCCCCGATGACGCGAGATCCGACTGTTCCGAAATCCGGAGTAAAGCTCGACGCGGGCAATCGCGGCGCGTTGCCTGATACCCCAGCGGATACGACGGCCGATATCGCGGCCTTCGTCGCCAAAGCGCGTGCGATGGCGACGGGAAAATCAAACGGCCGTCTGATCTTTGCACTCGACGCTACGCTGAGCCGCCAGCCGACATGGGACATGGCGTGTCAGTTGCAGGCCGATATGTTTCGCGAAGCCGGCAGCATCGGCGGACTTGACGTGCGCCTCGTCTATTTTCGCGGTCTCAATGAGTGCCGTGCGAGTCCGTGGATTTCAGACACGGCAAAAATCGCAAAACTGATGAGCACGATTCAGTGCCAGGGCGGTCAGACGCAGATCGGCCGCGTATTGTCGGACGCGCGCAAGGAAGCGATTGCATCGGGAGTTAAGGCCATTGTCTTTGTCGGCGACGCGATGGAAGAGAATGTCGATGCGCTTTGCGTAACCGCCGGCGAACTGGGACTTCTGAAAGTGCCGTGCTTCATGTTTCAGGAAGGTCACGATGCGGTGGCGGAGACGGCGTATCGCGAGATTGCGCGTCTCACAGGGGGTGCTTGGTGCCGGTTCGATACGGGCTCTGCCGCGCAACTGCGTGAATTGCTGCGCGCCGCTGCTGCATATGCTGCGGGCGGGCGCGATGCGCTCAAGCGGCTCGCTGCCAATGCATCAGGCGCGGCAGCATTGCTTGGGCAAATGAAGTAACGCATGGTCGTGTCATGCCCACTCTGATTGCAGGCATCGTTGCCGTCGCGCTGATCTATGCCGCCCTCAATATCGTCAAGGGCGCAGATCCGAAGTGGCTTGCGAAAATCATCAGGGGCGGCGGCGGAATCGTCACATTGGCCGCAGCATTGTTTATCGGCGCAAAGGGTGAACTAGCGGTCGCAATCCCGCTTGGAATTTTCGGCGCGGGACTTCTCGGATGGTCGCCGTTCGGCGCACAACTTGGATCGGCTTGGGGCAACTACGGCCCCGCCGCGTGGAAATCACAGGGGCAGAAGTCCCAGGTACGGTCCCAGTTTATAGAGATGACGCTCGACCACGACACCGGATCGCTTGCGGGAACGCTTGTCGCCGGCCCGGAAGCGGGGCGTGCGCTCGACGAATTCTCGCTCGACGAACTTGTCGCTCTGGCGCGAAGTTTCGACGCCGAGAGCTGGGCCCTTCTTGAAAGCTATCTGGACCGCAGGTTTCCCGCCTGGCGTGAGGACGCGCATGACGCAGCGGCAGGAAGGGGTGGCGAGGAAAGCCGCGCGGCGTCTGGCGGCAAAATGACGGCCGAGGAAGCCTATCAGATCCTTGGCCTGAAGCCGGGAGCGGGGCGCGATGAAATCAGCCGGGCTCATCGTGGGCTGATGAAGAAACTTCATCCCGACCAGGGGGGCTCGACGTATCTCGCTGCCCGCGTGAACGAGGCCAAGGACACTCTGCTTCGCAACCATCGCTGACTCCAGCACGCAACAAACGCCACGATCTGCGAGCAGCTTCGTCCTCTGTTCCGGATGCCCCTGCGGGTGCCCGCCGTAGTCCGGCGTGGTCGATCCTGCGGTTAAGGTTTTAGAAGCCAAACCTTGAGAAAGAGTTGTCGCTTCGGAGACGCGCAGCAAAAAGCCCGCCGGTGAGAGCGGGCTCTTGCTTCGTTAAGGATTGGCGATCAGTTCCGGATCGCGATGCAGGAGATGTCGGACCGCTTCAGCGTCCGGCAAACGGCTTCCGCCGAGTCCTGGCTGAGGCCGGCGAAGCGTGCGCGGTAGAGCGTCTTGTTGCCCTTGGCGACAGTTTCGGTGAACGGGTCCGCGCTGCCGAGCAGCTTGCCGGCGCTGCCCTTGGCGGCATCGAGGCGCTGACGGGCTTCGCTTTCGCTTTCGAGGGCGCCAACCTGAATGATCCATCCGCTGCGCACGGCGGGCTTGATCGCGCCATTCTCCTGAACGGCCTGAACCGGCGGCGGAGATTGCTGAGGCATAGGAGCAGGCTGAACCGGCTGCTGGACGATTGCCGACGTCTGCAAGGCCTGCGCCTGAGCGCCGAGGCTCGACGGCGGTGTTCCGCGCTGCATCGGTTCGATCGACGCCATCGCGGTTGAATTGGCTGCGCTCGCGGCCGGTATGCGGCCAATAGTGCCCTGGCCGATACCGTTGCTGGTGTTGGCCTGCGTGGGAAGCGGCGCCGGAAAATCCGCGTGCGGTGTCGATGACGCAGTTCGGTTCTCCTGCATCGGCGCAATCGGCGCTTCGATCTTGGCCTCGGCGCGCGCGACGGCCGATTTGGATGTTTCCGCTGCGGCAGGCAGAGCTGGTGTGGCGGGAGCAGGGATGGTGCTTGTTGCAACAGGTGCAGCGGAGGCAGAAGCGACCTTGGCTTGTCCCATACGTACCTGAACCGTTTTCACGCGAACCGGAGTCATGGGTTCGGCCGAGCCGGGAATCGAGGCGAACGACTGGGCGGCAATGACGCCGCTCGTCAGCGGCGCAGGTGCAGGTTTGTCCTGCGCGGTCTGCGTTTTCGCAGGAACCGAAGGCGCGCGAGGGGCAGGCGGCGGGACTGGCTCCGGCATTGCGGATGCAGTTTGAACCGCACCCTTTACCTGAACCATCGGCGTTGCGCGCGGCGTGGCTTCGGCGTCGTCATTCTTTGTTTCTGCGACCTTCACGTCGGCGTTGCGCTCGGTAATCGCTGCGACAGTGCGCTTTATCGATGCATCGCCGATGTGCTCGGCAAGCAGATTACGCATGATGGCATCGCGAGAGCCGCCGCTGCGGCCGCCGAGCACCACGCCGACGAGATAGCGATTGCCGCGCTTCATCGAGGTGACGAGATTGAAGCCGGATGCGCGCGTGTAGCCAGTCTTGATGCCGTCCACGCCTTCCATGCGGCCGAGCAGGCGATTGTGGTTACGGATGACCCGGCCACGATAGTTGAAGGCGTCGGTCGCGAAGTAGCGATAATATTTCGGGAAGCGATCCTGAATGGCGCGCCCCAGCGTCGCCTGATCGCGCGCCGTCGTCACCTGATCGTCATCGGGCAGACCGGATGCGTTCTTGTACGTCGTCTTGCTCATGCCGAGCGCGCGCGCCTTGCGCGTCATCTCCTTGGCAAAGGACTCTTCGCTGCCGCCGAGCGATTCCGCGATCACGACGGCTGCGTCGTTGGCAGAACGCGTCACAAGTCCCTTGATCGCGTCCTCGACGCGCAGCGTTTGCCCAGGTTGCAGGCCGAGCTTAGTCGGTGCCTGCTCCGATGCGTTCTCCGAGACATCCATTGTCGAATCGAGCTTGATCTTGCCGCTCTCCAGACGCTCGAACAGCAGATACAGCGTCATAATTTTGGTGAGCGATGCCGGATGACGCTGGCTGTCGGCGCTGGTTGCCTGAAGCGTATTGCCGGAATTGGCATCGACGATGATCGACGAGAAGGCGGGGCTGTAGGTGTTTCTGGCAACCGCATGGTGGCGGCGGTGATAGCGGCGTGCGTCGGCGGAATCTGTTGCGGCAATGGATAGGAAGGAAACGGTGGCGACACCGAGAAGGCAAAGACGAAGCGCGCGAGAGGGCGCCAGTTTGACAGCCAACATGAATTTCCCCGTCCGATTCCCGCTCTGATCGCCTCGTTCTGAGGCCAAATTTTGGTCGGCTCCCGGCTCATTTCAGGGCCGGTTCGTCCGTCTCGAAATCTCGCCGTCCAACGCCGTTGTCCGGTCAGTCCCGGATGAGCTAAGAGATTGGATCGGCGTTGCTTTTTTGGGTCGCTGCTCGGCCCAAAATGCGCAAGAAATCAGCGTAGGGGTGGCCGGTTTCCAAAAAGTTAATCAAGCGTTTCCAGCGTCCGAAGACTTTGCCCGGCATTTGATCTGATTGTGCGTCGCACAAAAAGTGTTGACAGCTTTTGTGCGGTGCACTATAACGAAAACGGTCAAGGGAGCCGGGCCTCCCGGCAGATCAGATTCATCGTCATCAGTCTGGGAAAAGGATTTCACCATGGTCAACGTTGAAGAATTTCAGAAGTACGGCAAAGAGCAGTTCGACGCGGCAGTTGCTTCTGCCAACTCGTTTTCGAGCAGCCTTCAGACGATCGCTACGGCTTATGGCGACTACGCCAAGAAGTCGTTCGAGGACACCAAGTCGTTCGCAGAAAAGCTCGCGGGCGTGAAGTCGCTCGACAAGGCGATCGAAGTTCAGACCGAATTCGCGAAGTCGTCCTACGAGACCTTCGTTGCCGAGTCGCAGAAGATCGGCACGCTCTACAGCGATCTCGCCAAGCAGGCTTACAAGCCGCTCGAGACCCTCGTCGCCAAGTTCACTCCGGCGCACTAACTTTGAGACGCAATGAAAAGCCCGGCCATCGGCCGGGCTTTTTTGTTTTGGCAAACGCCGAGGTTACTTGGCGACGCGCAATTTGGAGAGCGACGCACCGATTGCGTCGAACGCAGACGCAATTCCCGACGCCGTCGTGGTCGAGAAGAACTGGTTGTCGCTCGCGCAGCTCTTAAGAATCGCAGACTCGGGGTCGCCGCTGGTGTTGACCTGGATGGTGTAGATTTTCACGCCTGCCGCCTTGATGTTTGCACACAGCAATGCCTGCCGGCTGTCGACCTGCGTCGATGGGTTCGAGCCGTCGCCGTACCAGCGATCGAGCGTATTGAGACCGTCCGACATCAGGATGATGGCATCCGTGTAGGTGACATTGACGGTCTTTGCCGGCGCGCTGAGCGGCAATTGGGAGAGCAGCGAGAACCATGCCCACTGCAAGCCGATCGCCTGATCGGTTGCGCCGCTTGGCGACATCGCATCGACCTTGCTCTTCAGCGACGTCCAATCGGAACTCAGCGGCATCATCTGGGTCGGGCACCAGGCCGACTGATCCGCTGCGAGCCACGTCCCGACGGGGAGCAAAGCTGGTGCGTCGCTCGTCGTATCGTATGGCTGAGCGCGATCCATCACGCAGCCGTTCCAGCTATTAGTGTTGTTGGCCGCGCTGCCGCAGATCATCTTCTGCTGCCGTGAGTTGTAGGTCGTCGAACACGTCCAGCCGTTCTCGATGCTCCCGTTGCTCGACCAGTTACTCCAGTCCATCCATGGCTGGCTTTTGAAACTTGTGCCGATGTTCACCGTGGCGGCAAATGGAACGATCGAGATCAGCACGTCGCCATCCGTAACGGCCGTGGCGCTGAGCTGGTCGATCAGATTTTTTGCGGCGGTTTGCAGGGCCGGCATCTTCCCGGACTGTGCCATCGATCCGGTGTTGTCGAGCGCCATGGCGACGCGCATCTTGGTCGAACCCCATTTTGTCGTGGAGCTGACGCCGAAGTCGATTGAAGGATAGCCGGCAACCTTCATGAAAGCGGTCGGCATGGTGCCGGAGCCGTTCATGACGATCTGGGCGCCAGTGCCGGTATTGGCCGAATAGACCGCACTCACGGAAACGCTGCCGATCTCCGGGTGGTTATAGAGCGCATTGAAATAGCTCTGAGCCCTGGTTGTGATTTGCGCTGCCGTCAAACCCGACGCGTCCTTCGAGATCATGAGCGCCGCTGTATCGAGCGCGGCCTGCATCGCCGTTCGGGCATTGTTGGCACGCGAATAGTCGACCGCCGCGCCGATGAAGCCGATGAGAGGCACTATAACGATCGCAAAGATGACCGCGACATTGCCCGCCGTCGCGCGCCGAAAGCGCCGCGACAAAGCGGTAATTCTTGACACTAAAAGCATGTGTTCCATGACGTCACCAGACGAGATCAAGCTGCTGGGACGGGCGTAGAACTTCAGGCGTGAAGAGGTCGTAAAATGCTTCAATGAAAGGCGGGTGCATCTTTAATCATCGGCGTGGAACTCTGCGCCAGACGAAAACATGCGTTACGCCGAACTAACGGAACGATTCAAATTTTAACAATCGGCCAGAATGAAAAGCACGGCGTCGAGGCCGGGCTTTTTGAAATTTGGTCGCGCAACCGGCTGATTTATTGCGCGACGCGCAGTTTCGTCAACGATGTGCCGATTGCGTCGAAAGCTGTCGCGATGCCGGACGCGGTGGTGGTCGGATAGAACTGGTTGTTGCTGGCGCAGCTTTGCAGAATGGCGGACGTCGGATCGCCGTCGGTGTTCACCTGGATCGTGTAGATGAGCACGCCGGACGATTTGATGTTCGAGCAAAGAAGCGCCTGCCGGTTGTCAACGTCTGGCGACGGATCGTAACCGTTGCCGTACCAGCGATCCATCGTGTTCAAGCCGTCCGACATCAGGATGATGACATCCGAGTACGTGACGCCGGCCGTCTTTGCCGGCGCATTGAACGGCGTCTGCTGAAGCAAAGTCATCCATGCCCAGAACAGACCGATGGGCTGATTGGTGCCGCCGCTCGGCGACATCGCATCGATCGTCTGCTTCAACTGCGTGGTATTATAGGTCAGCGGAATGACCGGCGTCGGGCAGTAGGACGACTGGTCTGCCGGAACGTAAGTCCCGAGAATGCCGAGCAGCGATGGCGGGTCACTTTGCACGTCGTAAGGCTGGGTGCGGTCCATCACGCAGCCGTTCCACTGGCTGGTGTTATTGAACAGCGTGCCGCAACGCATCTTCCCCTGTCTCGCGTTGTAGGTGGTCGAACAGGTCCAGCCTTCTTCGATGCTGCCGGACGTTGACCAGCTGCTGTAGTCCATCCAAACTTGGTTTTTATAGCCCGTGCCGATGTTGACGACGTTCGCAAATGGCACGATCGAAATATAGACATCGCCATTGCTGCTGGCGGTCGCCATTAGCTTGTCGATCAAATTTTTCGCTGCGCTTTGCAACGCGGTTATCTTGCCGGCGTCACCCATCGAACCGGTGTTGTCGAGTGCCATGGCGACCCGCATCTTCGTCGAGCCCCATTTGGTCGTCGAACTGACACCGAGATCGAGCGAAGGGTATCCGGCGATCTTCATGAAGTTCGTCGGCATCTTTGCCGAACCGGTCATCACAACCTGCGCAGGATTTCCTCCCGTTGCGGCCGTATATGTTGCGGTCACGGAAATGTTCGAGACTTCAGAATGCGTATAGAGCGCATTGAAGTAGCCCTGCGCCTTGGATGTGATCTGTGCGGCGGTGAGGGTGCTCGCATCCTTTGAAATCATCAGCGCGGCTGTATCCAGCGCGGTCTGCATCGCGGTCCGCGCGTTCACCGCGCGCGAATAATCGACGGCAGCGCCGATAAAGCCCATCATCGGTACCATCGTGATTGCGAAAATCACGGCGATATTCCCTTTCTCCGAGCGGCAGAACGATGTCGCGGCACGGAGAAGACGTTTCAGAACAGGATTTTCGATCATAGCTTCTGCCAAAGTTGTTTATGGCATCAGCCGTAGCCGTCAGCGGTCTAAGGGGCGGTAAAATTCGCTGGTTAACTAAGTAAAACGCGACATCCGGCCGCAGATTCGTGCTGCTATTGCCTGCATATCCTCAATAGTTCCTGAAAGCGCGGCGGTGGCTTGCAACGATTTCGCGCTCCGGTTTTACTGATGAAGGGCGCGATTCTGGCACGATTTCCGCATGCTTGCAGGGAGCAAGATCGCGACCCATATTAACCATACGGTTCTACCGCCGAACTGCCGGCGGCATGCTTCAAATTTTGGGGAATTCAATTCTCAGGCCATGCTTCACGCGCGCGTACACTCCGATCTGACAACGAGCGACAGGCGCTCCGGAATTGAAAGCACCTGTCACGCAGCGCGGCTGAGCAAGGATGACGGGCGCTCGGGCAGCGGTCCCGGCACATCCGTCATTACGAAAGTCAAGCCGAAGACGAAGAAACCGAATCTCTATCGGGTTCTCATCCTTAACGACGACTACACGCCGATGGAGTTCGTCGTTCACGTTCTGGAGAAATTCTTTCAGAAGGACGTTGAAGCGGCAACCAAGATCATGTTGCATGTTCATCATCACGGCATCGGCGAGTGTGGCGTTTTTACATATGAGATCGCCGAAACCAAAGTGACGCAGGTGATGGACTTTGCACGAAAACATCAGCATCCTTTGCAATGCGTGATGGAAAAGAAGTAGCATTCGTGTCTCGATGGGAACCGAATGTATGACGCGAGACGGAACAGATTGCGGGAACTGATCGAGCCGGACCGGAGAAAAATCGATCGAATGACGTGGCGGGGGCCATAAGGGACGCGAATGCCGACTTTCTCTCAGAGCCTTGAACAATCCCTGCACCGCGCGCTTGCGATCGCAAACGAGCGGCATCACCAGTACGCAACGCTTGAGCATCTTCTGCTGTCGCTGATCGACGATACCGACGCGGCCGCCGTGATGCGCGCATGCAGCGTCGATCTCGACAAGCTGCGCGGCAGTCTCGTGAATTATCTTGAAACCGAGTTTGAAAACCTCGTTGCCGATGGTGGCGACGATGCGAAGCCGACCGCCGGATTCCAGCGTGTCGTGCAGCGCGCGGTGATCCACGTCCAGTCGTCCGGCCGCGAGGAGGTGACGGGCGCCAACGTGCTGATCGCGATTTTCGCGGAGCGCGAAAGCCATGCGGCATACTTCCTGCAAGAGCAGGACATGACGCGTTACGACGCGGTCAACTACATCAGCCACGGCATTGCCAAGCGCCCCGGCGTATCGGAGGCGAGGCCTGTGCGCGGCGTCGACGAGGATGCCGACACCAAGGGCAACGAAGACACCAAAAAGAAGGGCGAGGCGCTCGATACCTATTGCGTCAACCTCAACAAGAAGGCGCGCGACGGCAAGATCGATCCTGTGATCGGCCGCAATTCCGAAATCAATCGCGCGATCCAGGTGCTGTGCCGCCGCCAGAAGAACAACCCCTTGTTCGTTGGCGAAGCCGGTGTCGGCAAAACTGCGATAGCGGAAGGTCTTGCCAAGCGTATCGTCGATAGCGATGTGCCGGAGGTTCTGTCCGCAGCCACGGTATTCTCGCTCGACATGGGAACGCTGCTCGCGGGCACGCGCTATCGCGGCGATTTCGAGGAGCGTCTCAAGCAGGTCATCAAGGAACTGGAAGCGCATCCGAATGCGATCCTGTTCATCGACGAAATTCATACCGTCATTGGTGCAGGCGCGACTTCGGGCGGCGCGATGGATGCGTCGAATCTGCTGAAGCCCGCTTTGGCTTCGGGCGGCATCCGTTGCATGGGCTCGACGACCTACAAGGAGTATCGTCAGCACTTCGAGAAGGACCGCGCGCTGGTGCGCCGGTTCCAGAAGATAGACGTCAATGAGCCGTCGGTCGAAGATGCGATTGGAATCCTCAAAGGCCTCAAGCCTTACTTCGAGGATTATCACAAGCTGAAATACACCAACGACGCGATTGAAGCGGCGGTGAATTTATCGGCGCGCTACATCCACGACCGCAAGCTGCCGGACAAGGCGATTGACGTGATCGACGAGTCGGGTGCGGCCCAAATGCTTGTGCCTGAGAACAAGCGCAAGAAGACCATCGGCATTAAGGAAATCGAGACGACGATTGCCACGATGGCGCGCATTCCGCCGAAGAGCGTGTCGAAGGACGATGCCGAGGTGCTCAAGCATCTTGAGGCGACCTTGAAGCGCACTGTGTTCGGTCAGGACAAGGCCATCGAAGCACTGTCGGCGTCGATCAAGCTCGCGCGTGCGGGTCTTCGGGAGCCGGAGAAGCCCATCGGCTCTTACCTGTTCTCGGGGCCCACCGGCGTCGGCAAGACCGAAGTGGCCAAGCAGTTGGCGGCTTCGCTCGGCGTCGAACTGATCCGTTTCGACATGTCGGAATATATGGAGCGGCATACCGTGTCTCGCCTGATCGGCGCGCCTCCGGGCTATGTCGGCTTCGATCAGGGTGGTCTCTTGACCGACGGCGTCGATCAGCATCCGCATTGCGTCGTGCTGCTCGACGAAATCGAGAAGGCGCACCCGGATCTTTACAACGTGCTGTTGCAGATCATGGATCACGGCAAGCTCACCGATCACAACGGCAAGTCGGTTAACTTCCGCAACGTCATTCTCATCATGACGACCAATGCGGGCGCAGCCGACATGGCGAAAGCCGCGTTCGGCTTCACGCGCTCCAGGCGCGAAGGCGAAGACCATGAGGCGATCAACCGGCAATTCGCGCCGGAATTCCGCAATCGGCTCGATGCCATCGTGTCGTTCGCCCATCTCAACACCGATGTCATCGGCATGGTGGTCGAGAAGTTCGTGCTTCAGCTCGAAGCCCAGCTCGCGGATCGCGACGTCACCATCGAGCTGTCGGAGCCTGCAAAGGCGTGGCTGATCGAGCACGGCTATGACGAGCAGATGGGCGCGCGTCCGATGGCGCGCATTATTCAGGAGCACGTCAAGAAGCCGCTGGCCGACGAAGTCTTGTTCGGCAAGCTGAAAGGCGGCGGCCATGTTCGCGTCGTGCTGGTCAAGGACGAGCAGAACAAGGACAAGATCGGCTTCGAATATGTCGAGGGCCCGGTCACGCCGAAGCCGGAAAAACTGCCAAGCTCACGCAAGCGCAAACCCAAAAGTGGCGACGGCCCCAAGGGTCCGGCGAAGGGGCCGCTTCTGAAAGTCTAAAGAAAGAACCCGGCGATCTTTCGCCGGGTTTTTTGTTTGCCGGGTCTTTGCGCTCAGCTCTCGCCGAGCAACTGCCGCACGCGCTGTTTCAAGGCGCGGGCTTTTTTCTCGCTGATGCGCAATCGCTCTTCGAGATCGAGCGAGTGAGCGGCATTTGAGTTGGCGGCCACCTCGAATTCCACGCCGGCGCGATCGGCGCGCCACCATACGATCTTGGCCAGAAACGACCTGCCCATCTTCGGGATGGCGATGCTGAATCGGTCGGGCATTTTCTCGCTGTTCGGCAGTTCGATATTCGCGCCGCTGTCGGATACGTTGCGGACGACGCAATCGACCTTCGAGTTCTTGGCGTCGGTCGCAATGACGCCGCCGTAGATTACGCGCTCGCGGGGAGATGTGCGGCGATCAAGCATGGTTCACCTTGTTGTCCTTTGCGCCGTTGTAGCGCGTGGAGGCGGAGGTGAACTGCGTTTCTGCTTGCAGGGTTAACGCCGGAGCGCGCCGAGCGATTAAAGAAACCCAATAGAATAGGGGTTTTTTGAAGCTGTGGCGGCCGAAATCATGCTCAACAATCCGCTAACGCGATTGCGAAGATTTTCGATTAAGTTTTGTGAAACCGTTTTCCAATCATCTGGTTTTGCGCCCGGAATTGGCGCGGAAGCCAGGAGGCTTAAGGTGTTTACATTCGGCATGATCGGACTTGCGTTCGCTGCGTTATGCGTCATCGCGTCGATGTCGTCGACGGCGCGCGAACCCTCCGTCTAGAAATTCGCACGACATCGCATTTGCGGGCGGCTGCATCCCGCAAATGACGGCTGCCGTCACTTGACGCGAGGAGATTTCATCCGCGTCATGAGGTGATCGATTCACCGGTGTTTTCGGCTTGGCGCTTCCTCCTCTCGACTCTCCAAAATGGCAATCCGCATCCGGCGCATTTGCGCTTGGCGCGAAGGCTGGCCTGTCGTCCGTGCTTGCGCTGGTGTTGTGCGGCACGTTCATCGGTGTCGGCGCGCTGGCGCATGATTCCGGCTTTACGCTCGGCTGGTCGATTGCGAGCACGATCCTGATCTGGGCAGCTCCCGCTCAGGTGATCCTCATCACAACGGCGCATGCGGGTGCCACGCTTCTGGAGTCCGCGATTGCCGTTACCATCAGCGCCATCCGTCTTCTGCCGATGATCGTTTCGGTGATGCCGATGCTGCGCACGCCGCAAACCAGGACGGCCCAGCTTGTACTCCCGGCCCACATGGTCGCGGTGACTGTCTGGGTGGAGAGTTTCAGGCTGTTGCCGCATGTGCCGCGCTCATCGCGCGTAGCTTTTCTGAACGGATTGGGCGGTGCGCTCCTCATCATGAGCGCCGCAGCCACCGGAGCAGGTTACGGCCTTGCAGCCAATTTGCCGCCACTGCTCGCTGCGGGAATTCTGGCGCTGACGCCGCTAACATTTCTGCTGTCCACTGCGCGCAATGCGCATCGGCTGGTGGACAAGCTCGCGCTTGCGCTTGGTCTTGCACTTTATCCGCTGATTTCGTTTCTCAACACCGGAGTCGAAATTCTCATCAGCGGCATCGTCGCAGGAACACTCGCCTACGGCGTTCATCGCTGGCGGAAGGCTGCGGCATGACAATCTTCGGCGACGCGCATGCGGTGGCTTTGCTGGTTCTCGCGGGATTCTTGCCGAATGAAATCTGGCGCTTCATCGGCTTTGTCGTCGGACGGCGAGTCCAGGAGGACTCCGAAGTCCTCGTGTGGGTGCGTGCTGTGTCGGCCGCCATTCTGGCGGGCGTCATCGCGCAAATCCTGATCGCGCCGCCGGGCGCGCTCGCGTCCGTCCCGGCCTTCGTCCGATTTGGGTCGGCGTTGATTGGATTTGCGGTCTATCTCGCCGCGCGCAAATCGGTGTTCGTCGGTGTCATTGCCGGGGAGATATGCGTCCTCGCCGGCAAATGGTGGTTCGGCTAGCCGCTCAGCGCGGCAATGATACGGGTCGCGTGATCTTCGAGGACTTTCGGATCTTCCTTGCGCGAGGCTGGCGGTAAAAGCGCGACACCTTCGATTCTCGGCATCACATGGACATGGAGATGAAACACGACCTGGCCACCGGCCGCTTCGCTGAACTGTTGCAGCGTAATACCGTCGGCTTTGAAGGCCTTTTTGCCGGCCAGAGCAATCTTCTTCGCTGTGCGCGCAACATGCGCGAGATCGTCGGGCGCGATGTCCAAAATGTTGCGGGCAGGAGCTTTGGGAATGACAAGCGTATGCCCGGGGCAGCGCGGCATGATGTCGAGGAACGCGAAGGTGTGCTCGTCCTCATAGACTTTGTAGCAGGGAAACTCGCCGCGCAGAATCTTCGCGAAAATATTGTTGGTATCGTAGGCTGCCATGACGCTATCCATTTGTTGACGCAACCATCGCCGCCATGAGCACCGAGGTCAAGCGCGGCTATTTGCCGTTCGCCGTTTTGCGGAAGGGGCTGGTCTCGGTGAGATGGCGAACGGCCTTCTGAACATACTGCCGCTCATGCTTGAGATAGTCGCCGACGGCACGCCGTAGCGACGGGTCTGCGATGTAATGAGCCGAGTAGGTTGTCTGCGGCAGGTAGCCGCGCGCGATCTTGTGCTCGCCCTGCGCACCCGCCTCGACATATTTCAATCCATGCGCGATCGCAAAATCGATCGCCTGATAGTAGCACACCTCGAAATGCAGAAACGGGTGATGCTCGATGGCGCCCCAGTTCCGTCCGAACAGCGTGTCCGATCCGATGAAGTTGATGGCGCCCGCGATCCATCGTCCGTCGCGCTTGGCCATCACAAGCAGAACATCGTCTGCCATCGTCTCATCGACAAGGCTGAAGAATTCGCGCGTCAGATAGGGCCGCCCCCATTTGCGCGAGCCGGTCTCCATGTAAAATTCAAAGAATGCATCCCATGCGTCCGGCGTAATGCCGCTGCCGGTGAGGTGATGGATCGTGATTCCGTTTTCCAATGCCTCGCGCCGCTCGCGCTTGATGGCCTTGCGATGGCGTGAATTGAGCGTGGCGAGAAAATCGTCGAACGTCGAATAGTTTTCGTTGCGCCAATGGAATTGCTGGTCGGTGCGCTGAAGAAATCCGTGCTTGGCCAGAAATGCCCACTCATCCGGGCGCGTGAAGGTGACGTGAACCGACGACGCCTGCGTCGCGTCACAAAGTCCGATCAATCCGCCGGCGAGTGCTTCGCGAATCTGTGGCGCGTTCTCGCCCGGACGCACCAGCAAGCGAGGGCCGGTCGCGGGTGTGAACGGAACGGTCGCTTGCAGTTTCGGATAGTAGTTTCCGCCCGCGCGCTCGAATGCGTCTGCCCAGCCGTGATCGAAAACATATTCGCCCTGCGAATGGTTTTTCAGGTAGCAGGGGACGATGCCCGCAATCTTGCCGCCCGCGCGCGCGATGAGATGGCGCGGCGCCCAGCCGGTGCGGGGCGAAGCCGATACCGATGCTTCGAGCGCGCTGAAAAATGCGTGCGAAACAAAGGGGTTATAGGCGGCTTTGGAATCGCCGCGCGAATCGGTTGTGGTTTTGGGTGAAGCGCATGGCGGGTTCGCGCAGGCGTTCCAGTCGTCCGCAGAAATCTGCGCAACGGATGAAACAGCTTCGAGGGTGATGTCGGGCAAATCCGTCAATGGGCGTGAACACCGCGTAGTCATGAAAAGGCGAGTCGGTCTCTGGTCTTAGATCGGCTTTTGCAAGTGCTGGTGCAAGGTCTTCCGGTCCCGCTGCATGCTGCTTTAGACGTCCGGCACAAAGCCCTCGAAGATCATCTGATCGGCCCATCGAGATGCGCGCGCGCGCTGTTCCGGTGTCCGCACCGCCCACGTCAGCAGCGAACACCCGAAGATGTTGCGGGCAATCCAGGGCGCGGGAGCGGGAAGCTCATTCACCCAGTAGGCAACGAAATGTGGCCGTGTATGGAATGCATGTCGCAGGCCGATCATCTCGCGGACCTTGTCCGGAGGAAGGCGTTTCCACTCTGCTTCCTCGTATCGGCGCTCCGCCACAACGCCGCGCGGGATGCGCGGCATGAGATCGCGGATCGCCAGCACCTGATCTGGGTCGAATGACATCGCGACAACGGGCCCGCGATAGGACGACAGAACTTCTGCCATTCGCGAAACCAGCTTGCGGTCGCCGTTGAAGCGGCTCTTCACTTCGAGAACAAGCGGCACGCGCCCGTTGACGCGTGCGCAAAGATCGCCGAGCGTCATCATCCGGTCGGCGGTGTCCTTGAACGCCACCGCCTTCAGCTCCGCTGCCGTCTTTGTCAAAAGATCGCCGCTGCCCTCGGTGAGGCGGCCAAGCTCGTAGTCGTGATGGACCATCGCTTCGCCGTCGCCCGACAATTGCAGATCGACTTCGATGCCGAAATTGCGGGCGACTGCGGCATCGACCGACGACGGCATGTTTTCGACAAGACCTTGCGCGCGGTTGTGCAGGCCGCGATGCGCGACGGGACGTGCTGTCAGCCAGGCTGGCGCGCGCGAGAACAAGGTTATGACACCTCGAAAATGGCATCGACTTCGACAGCGGCGTCCGAGGGAAGGGATGCGACACCGACCGTCGTGCGCGCGTGCCGGCCCTTTTCACCGAATGCGGCCACCATGAGGTCGGAGGCACCGTTGAGCACTTTGGGACCTTCGAAAAAATCAGGCGCGGAGTTGACGAAGCCGCCGAGGCGGACGACGCGCGCGACCTTGTCGAGATCGCCGAGCGCGAGCTTGACCTGCGCGAGAATGTTGACGGCGCAGCCGCGTGCCGCGGCAACGCCCTGCTCGACGCTCACGCCCGCACCGAGTTTGCCTTTGGCGATCAGTTTCCCGTCGGGGCTGTAGCAGACCTGACCCGAGACGATCAGAAGATTTCCGGTGCGAACGAATCCGACATAGTTGGCGGCGGGACCGCGCGGGTCATGCAATTCGATGCCAAGCGCACTCAGTTTCTGTTCGACCGTTCCCGCCATTTCCGCCCTCGATGATGTTGATGGTTATTTTGCGCGGATGCTTTTTCGCCTATCGGATACGTGCTGTCCACCGGCCAAAGCCGGCAGGAAATCCCTCAAAAAGGCTCATTTTTCACCTTACCGTGTTTGCTTGAGGATACGCGTGCCGTTGCGAAGCGATGGGACTGTTACTATCGTTTGATTCGAGAATTAATGGAGCGATGATGCATTCGGCGAGCCGCGTTTTTTCAGTGACGTTTGCTTTGGCGCTGGCCGGGCTTTGCACGAAAGGCGTCGGCACGTCGCGCGCCGAGGCGGCGTCCAGCGTGCCGTTTCTGCCGCATCAGGCGGTCTACGATTTGAGTCTTCAGAAATCGCGCGGCAACGCGACCGTCAACAATGCCAAGGGCCGCATTCTCTACAATTTCACCGGCAGTGCCTGCGAAGGATACACCACGGATTTTCGTCAGGTGTCGCAGCTGGATACCGGCGAGACCAAATCGACGTTCAGCGATCTGCGCTCGACGAGCTGGGAAGACGGTTCCGGCAACAGCTATCGCTTCAGGATCGAGACGCGCATGAACGATGACGGCGTCACAACGGTTGACGGCGTCGCGGAACGCAGCGGCAAGACTGTGACTGTGAAGCTCAAGCAGCCGAGCGCGAAGACGTTTACGATCGAGAATGCCGTGTTTCCAACCGAGCAGGTGAAGCTCATCATCGAAGCGGCCCGCGCCGGAAAATCGATCCTCGAACTCGTCGTGTATGACGGCTCGGACAACGGCGAGAAAGTCTACAACACGCTGACGGTGATCGGGCAGGGGATCCCCGGCACGCGTCCCCCGGCATCGCCGGATCCGACGACGAACAACGACAAGTTCAAGCCGCTGATGCGCTGGCCCGTTACCGTGAGCTATTACGACGCGGCGGCGAAGCCGAACGCCGGCGAGCAGACGCCTGTCTACGCGATGTCGTTCGAGCTGTACGAGGACGGCGTGTCGCGGTCGCTGCTGCTGGATTACAACGATTTCGTTATTGCGGGCGCGATGGGTAAGATCGACATCAAGGACAGCAAGCCGTGTAACTAAGGTTGCGCGCGCCTAACCTGCCTTCGCCGGGCCGTCATAGGAGATGCCGCGGATCACGGCATCCTTCCCGAACTTCTTGCGCACGTTGTCCATCGCGCGCTCGGCATGCGCGGAGCGGCGGTCCAGCAAATCCTGATCGTCGGCTTCCGATCCCGGTTTCAGCGCGCTGACACCAGCGCCGATCAGCCGAAACGCGGTGCCGTCGATTTCACGGCTGAGCATTTCCTTTGCCGTTGCAAATATCCGCGTCGCGAGTTGCGTCGGCACATGAATGGATTGCGAGCGGGTGCGCTGTCGAAAATCGCCGGTCTTGAGCTTGAGCGTGATTGTCGATCCGCAGAGATCGCTGCCCTTCAGGCGAGCCGAAACCCTTTCGCAAAGCCTCCAGAGAATCTTCTCCAGCGTTGCGAAATCGCGCACGTCGTTTTCCAGCGTCGTCTCGTTTGAAATGGTCTTTGCGCCACGATCCGGCACCACCTTGCGGTCGTCGATGCCGCGCGCAAGGCGCCAGAGCCGTCGTCCTTCGGGGCCGAACTGCTTCATGAGTTCGGTCTCATCGGCGCGCTGCAAATCGCGGATCGTGCGGAAACCGTGCTGCGAGAGCTTCTCCTGTGAAGCCGGGCCGACACCGTAGATAAATCCGACCGGCTTCTCTGCCATCAGTTCTTGCGCGTCGTCGCGGTCAATCGCCGCAAAGCCGCGCGGCTTGTCGAGATCGGACGCAATCTTTGCAAGAAATTTATTTGCAGACAGTCCCACCGACACGGTGATGCCGATGTCGCGCTGAACCTGCGTCGCAAATTTTGCCAGCGTCTTTGCCACGATCATGCCGTGCACCCGCTCGGTGCCGGACAGGTCGAGAAATGCCTCGTCGATGGAGAGCGGCTCGACGAGAGGTGTTAGCGAAAGCATTGCCTGACGCACTTCGCGGCCGACGCGGACATATTTCGCCATATCCGGCTTCACGACGACCGCATTCGGGCAGAGCGCAAGCGCCTTGAACATCGGCATCGCCGAGCGCACGCCGTAGGTGCGCGAGATGTAGCAAGCCGCCGACACCACGCCGCGCTTGCCGCCGCCGATAATGACAGGCTTGTCGGCGATGTCGGGATTGTCGCGTTTCTCAACGGTTGCGTAAAACGCATCGCAATCGATGTGAGCAAGCGTGAGCGAATTCAGCGCGCGATGGCGCAAAAGGCGAGGGGATCCGCAAGCGTGGCAGCGCGCTTCTTCGGCCGCGATGTCGGACAGACAGTCGCGGCAGAAACCCTGAAATGCGATTTGCGGAGCATCGTCCACGCCGTCACTCCCAGCGCGGTTCAAGCGTCTCGCGCGCATTCGCAACTGTCTGCGGCGTGAGTTTCGATGCGTCGGCAAACGCCTTCACGGTGGCATCGTCGCGCAGAATGAAATCGAGCACGCCGGTCAGGAATTTCGGGTCATTCGCCGAGGTGCGAAGGGTCTGCGGGCCGATACCGCTTTCGGACAGGAATAACCCCAGCCGCTCGGGGTCCGACGCGAGGAAGGAAAGCGCCTGAATCGCCACGATTTCAGCTACTTCGCGGGGGTTGGAAGGCCCGTTTCTCACTGTTGATGTTTGCCTTTCCGTAACTTCTGACCTCTATTTTGGAACCATCATGCCCGAGTCATGACGGCGTGGCGAATTCTATCGATTTCAGCCGAGACGGGCATTTTTCGGGGATTGGAGGGCAGGATGGCTAAAACCGTCCTGATCGTGGAGGACAACGAGCTGAACATGAAGCTCTTTCGCGATCTGCTGGAGGCTCACGGCTACCAGACGGTGGGCACGCGAAATGGCGTCGAGGCTCTCGATCTCGCCCGCAAGCACAAGCCGTCCCTCATCCTGATGGATATCCAGCTTCCGGAAGTTTCAGGTCTCGACGTGACGCGGTGGCTGAAGGCCGACGCGGAGTTGCGGACCATTCCGGTCGTCGCGGTCACTGCATTCGCGATGAAGGGCGATGAAGAAAGAATTCGCGAAGGTGGCTGCGAGGCTTACCTGTCCAAGCCGATCTCGGTCGGAAAGTTCATCGAAACCGTTCGACGGTTCATCGGTTAGGAGACGAGAATGTCTGCCCGCGTACTGGTCGTCGATGACGTGCTCGCTAACGTCAAGCTGCTCGAAGCTCGTTTGTCTGCCGAATATTTCGATGTGGTGACTGCCAATTGCGGAATGCAGGCGCTGGAAATCTGCGAGCGCGCCGAATGCGACATCGTGCTGCTCGACGTGATGATGCCGGACATCGACGGGTTCGAGGTCTGCCGCCGTCTCAAATCGAATCCGAAGACGCATTTCATTCCGGTCGTGATGGTGACGGCGCTCGACAGTCCATCCGATCGCGTGCGCGGCCTCGACGCAGGTGCGGACGATTTTCTCACCAAGCCCGTCTCCGATGTTGTCATGATCGCGCGCGTGCGTTCGCTGACGCGTCTGAAGATGATGACCGACGAATTGCGCATGCGCGCGATTACGTCGCTTGAAATTGGCGTCAACGCGCCGGAGCGCGAAGCGGTTGCCGATACGGGCAAGGGTGGAAGAATTCTCCTTGTCGATGATCGCCCCTCTTCTTACGAGCGCCTCGCGCCCGTTCTAGCTGCCGAACACAGTGTGGACGTCGAGCCGAATCCAGCCGAGGCGGTCTTCCACGCAGCCGAAGGCAACTACGATTTGCTGATCGTGTCGCTCGGCCTTGAGAATTTCGATGGCCTGCGGCTTTGCAGTCAGGCGCGTTCGCTTGAGCGCACGCGCAGTGTGCCGATCCTTGCCATCGCCGATGCCGACAACAATCAGCGGCTCCTGCGCGGACTTGAGATCGGCGTGAACGATTATCTGCTGCGTCCGGTCGATAAGAACGAATTGCTTGCACGCGCGCGCACGCAAATCCGCAAGCGCCGCTACACCGATCACCTGCGCGACAATGTGCAGAATTCGATTGAAATGGCGATCACCGACGCGCTGACCGGTCTGCATAATCGCCGCTACATGGAAAGTCATCTTGCGACGCTGGCCGAGCAGGCGTCCCAGCGCGGCAAGCCGCTGGCGCTGATGATGCTCGACATCGATTACTTCAAGTCGATCAACGACAATCACGGTCACGACGCCGGTGACGACGTGCTGCGCGAGTTTGCGGTGCGCATCCGCAAATCGATCCGCGGCATCGATCTCGCCTGCCGCTACGGCGGGGAGGAATTCGTCATCGTGATGCCGGAGACGGACCTGCATGTTGCCGGCATGGTTGCCGAACGCCTGCGCCGCTCGATTGCCGGCGAGCCATTCGCGATCGACAAGGGCACCAAGCGCCTCGAAGTCACAATCTCAATCGGCATCTCGACTCTTGAGACCAAGGGCGAGGACATCGCCGACGTGCTCAAACGCGCCGATCAGGCGCTGTATCGAGCCAAGAATGACGGACGTAACCGCGTCGTCGCGGCTGCTGCCTAGTTTCAACTCGACTCAGTTTGACCCGGCGCGCTGCGTCCCTGCGTAATGAGGCGTGCGCTGCGCTGGTCGCGCGTGTAAATCCACCACCAGCTGATCGCGACGCTCAGGCGATTGCGCACGCCGATCAAGAAGTAGATGTGGGCGATACCCCATATCCACCATGCGAGCGCGCCGCGCAGCTTCATCCATCCGAAATCGATGACGGCGCGGCGTTTTCCAATCTGCGCGAGGCTGCCGTCGTGCTTGTAGTGAAACGGATCGGGCGCATCGGCATTCTGCAAACGGCGCTTGATGACGTTGGCGATGTAGCGGCCTTGCTGTTTGGCGGCAGGCGCGATGCCCGGTACCGGCGATCCGTCCGGCGCTGAAATCGCGGCGGTGTCGCCGATTGCAAAAATATCCGGGTGTCCCGGCACGGTGAGGTAGGGACTGACGACAAGCCGTCCGGCACGATCGGCAGGCACGCCAAACCACTCGGCTGCCGGCGAAGCGCGCACACCGGCGGCCCAGAGGATCGTTTTAGCCTCCAGAATTTTTCCGCCATAGACAACGCCATCCGCCGTGCATTCGGACACGGCCTGACCGAGTACGACTTCTACGCCGATATTTTCGAGCGAGCGTTGCGCGTAAGCCGACAGATCTTCCGCAAATCCTGCGAGGACACGAGGGCCAGCCTCGATCAGGACGACGCGCGCCTTGCGCGTATCGATGTTGCGGAAGTCGGGCGGCATCGTCACCTTGGCGAGTTCGGCAATAGTGCCGGCGAGTTCGACACCTGTCGGGCCCGCGCCGACGATGACGAATGTCAAATGCGCCGACTGCCGCTGCGGATCGGTTTCGCGTTCGGCCCGCTCGAACGCGAGCAACAGGCGGCGGCGGATTGTGGTGCCGTCCTCAAGCGTTTTCAGGCCAGGCGCAAACGGCTCCCATTCGTCGTGGCCGAAATAGGCATGGCGCGCGCCGGTCGCGACAACGAGCGTGTCGTAGGGCACCGAGTCTCCGCCTTGAAGAAGGACGCGCCGCTCGTTTGCGTCCACTCCGGTTACGGTCGCGAGCAGCGTCGTCACTTCAGCCCGGTTGCGCAGCAGATGACGGATCGGCCAGGCGATTTCGGAGGTGGCCAGCGACGCAGTCGCGACCTGATAGAGCAGCGGCTGAAACAGATGGTGGTTGCGCCGGTCGATCAGCGTGATGCTGGCGGCTGTTCCCTTCAGCCGATAGACGGTCTCAAGTCCGCCGAAGCCGGCGCCAACGACAACAATGCGATGTTGATGATCTGTCACGGCACGGATTCCTCGCGCAGACGCTAGCACGCCGAAACGCAAAACGGAGCCGAAAGGCTCCGCCAAATCGCGCGATTTAATATCGTAATATACTGATTTTATTACTTAATCTTGGACTCGCGAAACTCGACATGCTTCTTCGCGACCGGGTCGTATTTCTTCTTCACGAGCTTGTCGGTCATCGTGCGCGAGTTCTTCTTGGCGACGTAATAGAAGCCAGTGTCGGCGCTGGAAACGAGCTTGACCTTGATAGTGACCGCTTTGGCCATTGTTCGGAACCTCGAATGTGGGAATCGGCAACAGGCCCAAATCGTCGGCCCGGATTTGGCGGCAACCTAGCTTCCAAAGCCCCAAAGTCAAGGATTTAAGGCCGCCAATAGCCTTAAGATACGCGAGAAATCGGGAGTTCCGGCACTTATCCGCGCTTAAAGTCCTTTGGCGTGAAGCTCAGATCGAGCACCTTCCACTCGTCGTATTTGTCCGCTGGCAGGAAGCCGAAGGGCTGGCAGGCGAGGAGAGCAGTCGTTGCGCTCTTGAGCAGAGCCGGCCCCTTCTCGGACGCGCTCGCCTGTATCAGAAGCGGATCGCGCGCGAGTTTGCCGTTTCGCAATAGCGCGACCCGCAGCACGATCTTGACATCGTCGCTCGGCGAAACGGACTTCGGCAAAATAGAGCATTCCTTCAGCTTTTCCCGCAGCGCCTTGGCTGAATCGAGAGAGATGTTGGCTGCGTTATCGGCGGGCGCGTCGAAATCGCTATCGCCTTCACCGACGAGTTTGCTGAATTTCTGGGAAAGGTCGGTGTATGGAATCGGCGCGGCCTGAGGCGGCGACACCTCGGCGGGTGGTGGAGGCGGCGGAGGAGGCGGAGGCGCGGGGGCTGGAGTCGACGGCGATGCCTGCGGAGGAGACTGCGCGGCGAGCTGCTGTTTTTTTTCGGCCGGTTTTGTTTCGGGCGGTTTGATCTCTGCCGGCTTGGTCTCCGGCGGCTTTGTTTCGGACGGTTTTGCTTCAGCCTTTGTTTCGGGAGGTTTGGAGTCAGCGGCCTTCTCGGCGTTCGATTTTGAATCGTCGGTCGGCTTGTCCGACAATGTCGGAAAATTCAGATCGAGTTTCTGCGCTGGCGCATCCTTCGCCGATACGATGTCGACCGTGATCGCCTCGGCGGCAATGTGATGAAACAGGCTCGCCTCGCCGAGCACAAGCGTGATCGCCACGAAAACAACGTGGACCAAAACCGATATGGCGGCGCCGATACGCATGAACAATGCCGGACACGTGAAGCTACCCGCGATCTTTTTTACACAGCCCGCTGGCCTTGGCGACCGTGAAATGACCGCTGCTAGATCGTGTCGCGCTGCATTTTCCCGCCGTAGAAGTGGAAAAACGGCACTGTCGCAGAGTGGGACAGCGGGCCTGCCGCCAGCCGCGCATCGAGTTCTTTCAAAACGAGTTTGGTCATGCCGTGAAGATCGGCCAGCGATGTCGATCCGAGTTGCACCCAGACCAGTTCGACCAGTTCCGCGTCGGCATGTACGACGCCCTCGACACGATGTGCGATGGCGGAAATGTCGGCCGTGAAAAACCGCGTATCGAAGCGCCTGACCCGGCCGGGAGGCGTGATCGCACGAGCGATCAAATAGAGGCCGGAGGGATCGGGAAGAAGGTTAGCGTCGGCAAATGGCTTCCATTCGCCGGCGAGTTTGGTTGCCGCGCCATTGGCGCGTTTTAGCGGCTTGCCGAGACAGAGACCGGTTTCCTCGCACGCTTCCCTGATCGCGGCGATAGCCAGTGCCCGTGCGCGCGACGGTGCAATCTTCGGACTGCCGCCGATGAGTTTTTTCTCGAGCGCCTTTGGAATCGGTGCGGCGACTGGAACACGGTTGTCGCCCGGATCGACGCGGCCGCCGGGAAAGACGAACTTGCCCGGCATGAACACAACCTTGTCATGCCGCCGTCCCACCAGCACCTTCGGCATGTTGCCACTGCGATCGACGAGGATCAGCGTCGCGGCATCCTTCGGCCGCCGATAGGGATGACTGTCGTCTTCCTTCTCTTCTTTTTCCGCCGCAGTCATCAGGCTGTCGGTGGTGTATCTGCGCCAGCACCGTCTTCGCCGAAGCCATGCATGCGGAACGCCCATTGCAATCCGACGACGGCGCCCTTGATCGGCTGCAAAAGCAACAGCGATGCGGCGAGCGTGAACGGCAGATAGATCGCAAGCTGAAGAGCGACCGATGGCGAGTAGTTGGTTTCGATCCACAACGCGACCGGCACCACGATATGCCCGACGACAACGATCACGAGATAGGCGGGGAGATCGTCGGCGCGGTGGTGCGTGAAATCCTGGCCACAAACCGAGCAGGAGTCGGCGGTTTTGAGAAATGCGCGAAACAGTTTTCCTTCGCCGCATTTCGGACAGCGGCAGCGGATGCCACGCGCCATGGCCTGCCAGACGTCACGCTTGGGGAGCGGAGAGTGCTCGGCGGTCCAGGTATTTGTCGGCATCGGGATCAACCCTTTCCCTTGTTCAGTTTTCGCGCCTTGCGGGAAGGCTTGCGAGATTTCTTCTTTCCGCGGCCGGATTTTGGCCTGCGGTCGTTGAGCGCAAATTTCGGTTTTGAGCTTCTGCGGCCCTCGCCGAAGCGTCTGCCGCGCGGTGCTGCCTGACCCTCAGATAGGAGCTCGAACCGCAGCGCGCCAGCGACAGGAGCAGCTTCTACCAGACGAACCTCGACGACGTCACCCAATCGATGCATGGCACCGCTGCGCGAGCCGATCAATGCATGGCGGGTCTCGTCGTAGTTGTAGTACTCGCTGCCCAGCGTGCGCACCGGAATGAGGCCGTCGGCACCGGTATCGTTGAGTTTCACGAACAGCCCGGCACGCGTGACACCGGAAATCCTCCCCGTAAATGTCGCACCGACACGGTCGGCGAGAAAATGCGCGATCAGCCGGTCGGCGGTTTCGCGCTCGGCCTTCATGGCGCGGCGTTCGGTGAGCGAAATAGCCGCAGCCACTTCGCTCAGCGTCTCGAACGTCTCGCTGTCGGGCAAAGCGCCTTCGCCCAGTCCGAGCGCCTTTATCAAAGCGCGATGAACGATCAGATCGGCGTATCGCCTGATCGGAGAGGTGAAATGCGCGTAGCGGCGCAAGTTTAACCCAAAGTGTCCGTAATTCTCCGCCGCGTATTCCGCCTGCGCCTGCGAGCGCAGCACGACTTCATTGACCAGCGGCTCGTGATCGCGGCCTTTGACCTGCGCGAGAATGCGGTTGAACACGGCGGGGCGCAGCGCGCCGGTCTTCGTGAACGGCATCTCCAGTGTCTTGAGGAATTCGGCGAGGTTGTGAACCTTCTCGACCGTCGGCTCGTCGTGCACGCGGTAGATCAGCGGCAGCGACTTCTTCTCGAGTGTTTCGGCAGCCGCGACGTTGGCGAGGATCATGCACTCTTCAATCAGCCGATGCGCGTCGAGCCGTTCGGGCGTAACGACGCGGTCCACAGTGCCGTCGGGCTTGAGCAGAATTTTCCGTTCCGGCAGGTCGAGATCGAGCGGATCGCGCTCGTCGCGCGCGCGCCTGAGCAGCGCGTAGCAATCGTAGAGCGGTTTCAGAATCGGATCGAGCAGGGGGCCGGTGGTGTCGTCAGGGTGGCCGTCGATGGCGGCCTGCGCCTGCGCATAAGCCAGTTTCGCGGCCGAGCGCATCAGAATGCGGTGAAAGCTGTGCGAGCGTTTGCGTCCATCCGGGCCGATCACCATACGCACCGCCAGCGCGCCGCGCGGCTCGCCCGGCCGCAGCGAACAAAGATCGTTGGAAATGCGCTCCGGCAGCATCGGCACGACACGATCCGGAAAATAGACCGAGTTACCGCGCTTGAGCGCCTCGCGGTCGAGCGCCGACCCCGGTCTCACATAAAAGGCGACGTCGGCGATGGCGATATTGAGAATGTAGCCGCCCTTGTTGTTGGGGTCGGTGTCGCGTTCGGCATGGACGGCGTCGTCATGATCCTTGGCGTCCGGCGGATCGATAGTGACGAGCGGCACATCGCGCCAATCCTCGCGCCCGGCGAGCGTTGCCGTTTTTGCTTGATCGGCTTCGCGAATTGCCTCGCTGGGAAACTCCTGCGGAATTTCGTGCGAATGAATTGCGATCATGCTGATCGCTTTTTCGGTCTTGATCGAGCCGAGACGTTCCTTGACGCGGCCGGAAGGCAGTCCGTATCCGCGCGAGCGCATCAGTTCGACGCTGATGAGGTCGCCGTCCTGCGCGCCTTTAGCGTCAGCGGAGGCGATAGCCAACTCGCGCCCAACCTGTTTCTTGTCGATTGGAATGAGTCTTCCATCGCCATTCGGAAGGCTACGGAAGATTCCGAGCACGCGATTTTGTGTTTTGTCGAGAATCTTGATGACGCGCCCGCGATAGACGGCATGCTTTGCGCCGCGCTCGGGCTTTTCAATTCTCAGTAGCACGCGCTCGCCGACGCCGGCCGCCGTGCCGGGTTTCGGACGGCGCGGTGTGTCGATGTGAATGACGGGCGCGGGTCCGTCCACGTCCGAGAGCCATTCGGCGGGTGATGCGATCAATTCGCCGTCGCTGTCCTGTCCGGTGACATCGGCCACGAGTGTCGGCGGCAGCGATTTGGTTTCGCGCACCTTCTTGCCGGTTTTTGCGATCAGGCCCTCGTCGGACAATTCGCGAAGAATACGCCGAAGTGCTGCGCGGGATTCGTTCTTCAATCCGAAATGACGGGCGAGTTCTCGCGTGCCGGCTTCGCCTGGATGCGATTTGATGAACGCGACGATGCTTTCCCGGTCGGGGAAAGCACGCGCCGCGTCGGTTTTCTTGTTCATTAGCCGCGCGCTTTACCGGCGCTCTTCTTCGGGGCGTCAGTTGCCGATTTTGCCGCGGCGAGTTTCGCCGTCTTCGGTTTCACCGGGATGACGACAGCTTCCGTCGTTTCGGCTTTTGCCGAAGCCTTCTTGGCCGCGGTTTTCTTGGTAACGGCCTTCTTCTTCGGCTTGGCTTCGCCGTCGTCGGCCTTTGCAGTTTCAGCCTTCGTGACTTTGGGCTTCGCGGCTTTCTTTGCCGCGCGCTTCGGTTTGCCGCCCGTCTTTTTGGCGCGTTCCTCGATCAGTGCAATCGCTTCTTCCAGCGTCAGCTTTTCGGGCTCGATGCTGTCGGGGATTGTCGCGTTGATGCCATCGATGGTGACGTAGGCACCGTAGCGGCCCTTCTTGCGCATGATCGTGCCGCCGCGCGCGGGATATTCTCCAACAGGCGTTCCCGGATCTGCACCAAATCGCTTGCTTGGACCCTTCGCGATTTTTTCAGCAATCAGCGTCACGGCGCGATTGAGGCCGACGGTGTAAACGTCGTCACCGGCTTCAAGGCTGGCGTAGGTCTTGTGGTGACGCACGAACGGGCCGAAACGGCCGATGCCTGCGGTGATGGGTTCGCCATCTTCCGGATGCTTGCCGACTTCACGCGGCAGCGACAACAGTTTCAGCGCGAGATCGAGTTCGACATCCGCCGGCGACATGTTCTTCGGAATACCTGCACGTTTCGGCTTTTCGTCCTCGCCGTAGTCCTTGGCGTCGCCTAACTGAATGTAAGGCCCAAATCGTCCGGCTTTCACCGCGACGTCGAGACCAGACACGGGGTCCTTGCCGAGCACGCGATCGCTGGATGCGCTCGATGAGGCGAGAGGGCGCGTGTAGCGGCATTCCGGATAGTTCGAGCAGCCGACGAACGCGCCGAACTTGCCGGCTTTCAGATTGAGTTTGCCCGTGCCGCAGCTCGGGCACTGGCGGGGATCGCCGCCATCGGCGCGCGGTTCGTAGATGTGCTCTCCGAGCATCGCATCGAGCACGTCGAGCACCTCGGACACGCGCACGTCCTTGATGTCGTTGACCGCGCCCATGAAGCCGGTCCAGAAATCCTTCAGGACCTGCTGCCACGAAATCTCGTTGTTCGAGATGCGATCGAGCTTCTCTTCAAGGTCGGCGGTGAAATCGAATTCGACGTAGCGCGAAAAGTAATTTTCGAGGAATGCGACGACGACGCGGCCCTTGTCCTCACCGTAGAGGCGCTTCTTCTCGAGTTTGACATAGCCGCGATCCTTCAAAACCTGAAGGATCGACGCATAGGTCGAAGGCCGCCCGATGCCGAGTTCTTCCATGCGCTTGACGAGCGAGGCTTCGGAGAAGCGCGGCGGCGGCTCGGTGAAGTGCTGGTTTACGGCGAGACTTTCGCGCTTGAGAGCTTCGTCCTGATTGATAACCGGAAGGCGCTTTGAATCCTCGTCTTCTGTGTCCTCGTCGCGGCCTTCCTGGTAGACAGCGAGGAAGCCATCGAACTTCACGACCTGGCCGGTGGCGCGCAGTTCAAGCTCGCGCTTGCCGGCGGTCGCGGTGATGTCGACCGTGGTGCGCTCCATCTCGGCAGATTCCATCTGGCTCGCCAGCGTGCGCATCCAGATCAGTTCGTAGAGACGTGCCTGGTCGTTATCGAGGCGCGCTTTGATGTTTGAGGGACGACGAGAGAGATCCGTCGGACGGATCGCTTCGTGCGCTTCCTGCGCGTTCTTGGCCTTGGAGGTATATTGGCGCGGCGCTTCCGGCACATACGCGTTGCCGTAGTCTTCGCCGATCACTTTGCGCGCCTGCGTGATGGCGGACGGATCGATCGAAACGCCGTCGGTTCGCATATAGGTGATGAGGCCGGTGGTCTCGCCGCCGATGTCGATGCCTTCATAGAGCCGCTGCGCGATACGCATGGTGTGTGCTGGCGCAAAGCCGAGCTTGCGGCTGGCCTCCTGTTGCAGCGTGGACGTTGTGAACGGCGACTGCGGATTGCGCCGCGCAGGCTTGGCTTCGACATTCGTAACCTTGAACGTCGCTGCTTCAATCGCTTGCTTGAAATCCTCGGCCTCGGCACCGGTGCCGATATCGAGGCGCTGCAATTTCTTTCCGTCGGCGCCAACGAGGCGGGCCTCAAACGTATCGCCGCGCGGGGTCGCGAGCGTTGCCAGCAGCGACCAATATTCCTTCGGAATGAATTTTTCGATCTCCAGCTCGCGGTCGCAGACCAGCCGAAGCGCGACGGATTGCACGCGTCCCGCCGAACGCGCGCCCGGCAGTTTTCGCCACAGAACAGGGGAGAGCGTGAAGCCGACAAGATAATCGAGTGCGCGGCGCGCCATGTAGGCGTCGACCAGCGCGCCGTCGATCTGGCGCGGATGGGCCATCGCTTCGGTGACGGACTGCTTGGTGATGGCATTGAAGACGACGCGCTCGATCTTCTGGTCCTTGAGCGCGCGCTTCTCCTTCATGATTTCGAGCACGTGCCAGGAAATGGCCTCGCCTTCGCGATCGGGGTCGGTTGCAAGGATCAGCTTGTCGGCGCTCTTGAGCGCCTTGGCGATCTCATTGAGACGGCCGGCAGCCTTGGGATCGTTCTCCCAGATCATCTGGAAATTGGCGTCCGGATCGACCGAACCGTTCTTGGCGGGGAGGTCGCGGACATGGCCGTAGGAGGCCAGAACCTCGTAGGAGGGCCCCAAATATTTGTTGATCGTCTTGGCCTTCGCAGGCGACTCGACAATGACGAGATTCATTTGATTCCAATGACTTACTGGGGGAACGCACGCCGGAATCACGCGATTCACAGGGCCCGGTCAGCCCGATACATGGGTAAAACAGACTGTCCTGTCAAATCGCGGACCGGTGAATTGGCCGCAAAGCAGCCGCGATGCCGGTTGTTCTGTGAAAATATGACTATTTTGAGTTGCACACGCAGTGCGTGTATTTTATCCTTCCCGGTACAACCTGCGCTGATTCCGGCGCAGTGAAAACAGGGCCGGCGATGGCCACGGGCGAGGGCGCCAACGATTGGTCGGACGAGGACGAACAGCCTGGCGACGGAGGCCCGGCGGAGGCGGCGCGTTTTGTTTCACGGCAGGCGAGCGAACTCGCGCATCTGTCGCGCATCCACGGCCACGACATGCTGGCCTATCTTCTCGACATGGCGCAGCTGGAGGCCGACGAGATCGTGCGGCGCGATCTGACCTCCAAGTTATGATGGCTCAGGCGGCCGCGACAGGTTCCACGACCGTGTCCGCCTGATTCAAGATACGCCCGTCGAATGCACGGATCTGCAACTTTTGCAGCGGCCGGCGGGTCTGGCGATCCAAGAGCTTCGCGTAGTTCTCACCCTTGCGAAACGAAAACTCCTCGCCCCACTGGCGCAGCGCCACCAGCACCGGAAACAGCCCGCGGCCCTTCGGCGTCAGCACATAATCCTGATATGCGCCGCCATCGGCATTTTCCTTCAGCTCAAGAATGCCCTGCGCCACAAGCGTTTTCAGCCGCGTGCTGAGAATGTTCTTCGCCACGCCGAGATGCTTTTGAAAATCCGAAAACCGGCGCGTGCCCATCATCGCCTCGCGCACGATCAAGAGCGACCACCAGTCACCAATAACGTCCAGAGTCCGTGCGATCGGGCAGGTGTCATTCACCAAACTTTTGCGTCGCATAAATTTCACCTCCGATCACGGCAATGTGGTTGCAATATAGGACCAGAAACGCTATTTGACAATACGGTTTCATCATTAAACTAGAAAAACAGGAGCGTTTCATGAGGCTTAAGGGCAAGACCGCTTTCATCACCGGCGGCAACAGCGGCATCGGGCTCGCCACCGCGAAGCTGTTTGCGGCGGAAGGGGCGCGAGTGGCGATAACGGGGCGAGACAGTGACCGACTCCATTCCGCAATGGCGGAAATCGGGCACGGCGCGTTCGCGATCAAAGCCGACGCGACCGACCCCAAGCAGCTCGAAACTGCGATCGCGGACGCGGTGAAAAAATTCGGCAAGCTCGACATCGTGTTTGCGAATGCCGGCATTCCCGGCAACACGCCGCTCGGCGGCACGACGCTCGAGGCGTTCGAGAAAGTCATCAGGACGAATCTCACCGGCGTGTTCTTCACTGTGCAGGCGGCAGTGCCTCACATGAACGACAACGGTTCGATCGTGCTCAACGGCTCGGTCATCAGCGTGCTCGGCAATCCGGGTTATGCGGCTTACGCGGCGACGAAGGCCGGCGTGCGTGCGATGGCGCGCGTGATGGCGTCCGAACTGTCGCCGCGCGGCATTCGCGTCAACGTCGTTGCACCCGGCGGCACGCGCACGCCGATCTGGGGACCGGGCATCGCGACGCCGGAAGCCGAGAAGGCGCTCGAAGGACGCATCGCGCGTTCGACGCCGCTCGGCCGCATCGGCGAAGCCGACCACATCGCCAGGACGGTTTTGTTTCTGGCGTCGGATGATTCCGCGCATGTGCAGGGTCAGGAAATTTTCGTCGACGGCGGTTCGACCGCGTCGCCTGCGGGTGCGCCGATTTATCGAGGATGATAGCCTTGTTGTGCTGGCCGGTGACCCATAGATCGGAAAGGTTAGTCGCCGGCCACTCAAAGCCGACAGGAGAAATCCATGTTTATGTATTCGATCATCGACCAAAGAGACCTTTCGGAGCATGGAAACGCGCTAGCGCGCGATGAACAAGAAGCACTTGCGCAAATTCAAGAGGGGCAACGGCGGTTGAACAAGCCCGTGTTGAATTTTAAGATCGACGAATCCGGAAATTTTGTTTTGGAGAAGCGTGGGGCTGTACGTTTTGGGCAAGGTTGGAGGAACGATGGTCAAGGACCAATAGCGTTCTTTCATTTAGCCCAACGCGATTAAATCAGCGTCACCATGCCGTCGCCCTGGCGTTCCAGCCGTCCTGCGAGTTCAAGCTCCAGCAGCACGGTGCGGACCACGGCGGCGGAGGTGTCGGCCATCCGCACCAGATCGTCGATGCCGATGGGCGAGGGACCGAGCAGGCTGACGATGCGCGCGCGCTCGTCGGCATGCGGTTCGCTTTCACTCTCTCCGCGACCCGGCTCCAGCATCGGCAACTGAATCGGCCGCTCCATGATCGGCGCGACCGCGTCGATCACATCCTGCGCGCATGTCGTCAGCGTCGCGCCCTGCTTGATAAGATCGTTGGTGCCGGCCGCGCGCGGATCGAGCGGGGAGCCGGGAACAGCGAACACTTCGCGTCCCTGTTCGTTGGCAAAGCGCGCGGTGATGAGCGAGCCGGAGCGTTGCGCCGCCTCGACGATGACGACACCGAGCGCCGCGCCTGAGATCAAACGATTGCGCCGTGGAAAATCCTTCGCACGCGCGACGTGACCCAGCGGCATTTCCGAAATCGCGATGCCGCCCTGATCGACAATGGCGTCGAGCAGATCCTCATGCTCGCTCGGATAGATGCGGTCGTGCCCGCCTGCGAGCACGGCAATCGTGCTTTCGACTGTGACGCGATGGGCGGCGTGATCGATGCCGCGCGCCAGTCCCGATGCGATCACGAAGCCCGCGTCGGCGAGATCGCGCGCCAGCGTGCCCGCGAATTTCAATCCCGCGCCCGACGCGTTGCGCGAACCGACAATTCCGATTGCGGGCCGCATCGATGTCTCGCGCTTGCCGCGCACGCCGAGCAGCGGCGGCGCGTCGTCGATTGCCGCAAGGCGCGGCGGATAACCGGCTTCACTGGACGCCAGCAAAGCGATGCCGAGTGCCGCGCTGCGTTCGATCTCGCGCAAAGCGTCGTCGCGCGTGGCGATCTTTCCGCTTTTCATTGCGCCGCCGCGCTGCGCCATCGACGGCAATCTTTCGAGCGCCTCGCGCGCGCTGCCGAAATGATTCACTAAAGTGCGGAACGTGCGCGGCCCGACGTGATCGGAACGGATCAGCCGCAGCCAGTCGATGCGCTGCTCGTCGGTGAGTTTCTGTGTGGCGGTCTGGATATCCACGCGGCCCCTCGCGGGGAGGGAGTGTGGGGGAAGAATTTAAGCCGGACAACCTTATGCGCCGTTGACAAACTATTATTTGGGGGTACAATAAATAGGTGGAAATCGAGTTCGATCCGGCCAAAGACGCCTTGAACATCCGCAAGCACAACATTTCGCTGGCGCGCGTTGTTGATCTCAAACCGTTTTCTATCGTTGAGGACCAGCGGTATTCTGAACCACGTTTTCGCGCCTATGGGACAATTGATGGGCTCGCTTACTGTTTTGCCTACGTCATGCGCGGCGAGATTACCCGCGTCATCAGTCTGCGGCGGGCGCATGAAAAGGAGATGAGAAAACATGTCCCGCAAAAAAGATAAACCGGTGGTGTTCGACGACGACAATCCGGAATGGACCGCAGAAGATTTCGCGCGGGCCACCCATTTCCCGAAAGGCACGACATTGGGGGAGGCAGTTGCGCATATGATGCGCCAGCGCGGCCGCCCGAAACTCGATAAGCCAAAGGAAGCGATCAAACTGCGGCTCGATGCCGATGTTCTTGAGGCCTATCGCAAGACCGGCGATGGCTGGCAGACGCGCATCAATGCGGATTTGCGGAAGGCGAGGAAGCTGAAGACGGGATGAGATTGACCTTACATTACTGGCCTAATCTTACTTCCCGATTTTCCCTTCCGTCCCCGCGAACAGCCGCTCGATGTTTTCGCGGTGTTTGATCCACAGCATCAGCGTTAGCACCGCGAACAGCACGGCGAGCGCCGAGTGCTGCGACATGAAAAGCATCATCGGCACCACCGCGCTTGCGATCAGCGCCGAGAGCGACGAGTAGCGCGAGATAATCGCGACGCAGAGCCAGACCGCGCAGAACGCGACGGCAGCCGGCCAGAACAGGCCGAGTAAAACGCCGATGTAGGTCGCGACACCCTTGCCGCCCTTGAAGCCGAGCCACACCGGATAGACGTGACCGAGAAATGCGCCGAGGCCCGCCGCCATCGCGGCATCCGGCCCGCCATAGCTGCCTGCGGCAACCACGGCGACGGTGCCTTTCAGCAGATCGCCGAGCAGCGTTGCCGCCGCAAGACCCTTGTTGCCGGTGCGCAGCACATTGGTCGCGCCGATATTGCCGGAGCCGACGGTGCGAAGATCCTGCGTGCCGGCAAGTTTTGTGAGGATCAGGCCGAACGGGATCGAACCGCACAGATAGCCGAACACGAACGAGGCGATCAGGACGATGGTGGCGTTGCTCATGACGGCCTCTTGAATTTGTCGCGGTCAGACGTGCTCGAACACAGTACGCCCGCCGACGATGGTCCGCATCACGCGGCCGGAGAATTTCGCGTCGTCGAACGGCGTGTTCTTGCATTGCGATTTGAGATCGCTCGGGTCGAGAACCCAGGGGGTGTCGATGTCGATCACGATCACGTCTGCGGGTGCACCGGCACGCAGCGATCCGCCGGGCAGGTTGAGCAGTTCGGCGGGCTTCGTCGACATCGCGCGGATCAGCGATTTCAGATCGACCTCATTGGAATGAACGAGCCGCAATCCGGCTGGCAGCATCGTCTCGAGGCCGATGGCGCCGGATGCGGCTTCCGCGAAGGGAAGACGTTTCACTTCGACGTCCTGCGGATTGTGATCCGACATGACCACATCAATGAGGCCAGACGCGACGGCTGCGACGAGTGCCGTGCGATCCTGTTCGGTGCGCAGCGGCGGCGAGAGTTTGAGGAAGGTGCGGTAGGGGCCGATGTCGTTTTCGTTCAGCGTCAAATGATTGATCGACACCGACGCGGACACGTCCAGACCGTCGTCCTTCGCGCGCTTGAGAATGTCGAGCGAGTCGATGCAGGTCAGGGACGCAGCATGATAACGCCCGCCGGTCAGCTTCACGAGCCGCATGTCGCGTTCGAGCACCACGGCTTCCGATGCGTTCGGAATTCCCATCAGGCCGAGGCGGGAGGCGAACTCGCCTTCGTTCATGACGCCTTCGCCGACCAGCGACGGGTCTTCGGTGTGATGCACGATCAGCGCGCCGAAATCGCGCGCGTAGGTCAGCGCGCGGCGCAGCACCTGCGCGTTCATCACGCTCCTGTCGCCATCGGTGAAGGCGACCGCGCCCGCAGCCTTGAGAAGACCGATCTCGGTCATCTCCTCGCCGTTCATGCCCTTGGTAAGCGCCGCCATCGGGTGAATGTTGACAATCGCGGTGTCACGCGCGCGGCGCAGGATGAAATCGACGGTCGCCGAATTATCGATGACAGGTTTGGTGTCGGGCTGGCAGACGATGGTAGTGATGCCGCCTGCCGCCGCTGCGAGCGATGCCGAGGCGAATGTCTCGCGATGACCGGCACCCGGTTCGCCGACGAAGGCGCGCATGTCGATCAGGCCCGGCGCGACAACCTTGCCCGCGCAGTTGATGATGTCCGTGCCTTCCGGCACGCCGGCCGCGCCGATGCCCTTGCGCGCATCTCTAATCACGCCATCGGCGATCAGCACATCGCCATTGGTATCGAGATCGCGCGACGGATCGATCAGGCGCGCGTTGGCAAGCAGAATGGGGCGGCGGTCGGTCAGCATGATGCGGCTCCGCCGCAATTCTCTCGGCTCGTCATTGCGAGGCGCGCAGCGCCGAAGCAATCCAGTTCTTGTTTTTTAAGTCTGGATTGCTTCGCATCGCTCGCAATGACGAAAGCGGAGTTCGACTGCTTTGCTGCCTCACGCATTGGGCAAATTCCTCGCCAGTGCTTCGAGCACCGCCATGCGCACCGCCACACCCATTTCGACCTGCTCGCGGATCAGCGACTGCGCGCCGTCCGCAACAATGGAGTCGATTTCCACGCCTCTGTTCATCGGCCCCGGATGCATCACGAGCGCATCGGGTTTGGCGTAAGCGAGTTTTTTCTGATCGAGGCCGTAATAGTGGAAGTACTCGCTCGATGACGGCACGAACGATCCGTTCATGCGCTCGCGCTGAAGCCGCAGCATCATCACGATGTCCGCGCCGTCGAGGCCTTCGCGCATGTCGCGCGCGACTTCGACGCCCATCCGTTCGATGCCCGGCGGCAGAAGCGTGGAGGGCGCAACCACGCGCACCCGCGCGCCCATCGCGTTCAGCAGGATGATGTTTGAGCGCGCGACGCGCGAATGAAGCACGTCGCCGCAGATCGACACGCGCAGGCCTTCGATGCGGCCCTTGTTGCGGCGGATCGTCAAAGCGTCGAGCAGTGCCTGTGTCGGGTGTTCATGCGCGCCGTCGCCGGCGTTGATGACGGAGCCGTCGACTTTCTGCGACAGCAGTTCGACTGCGCCGGATGCGCTGTGCCGCACGACCAGAATATCCGGATGCATGGCGTTGAGCGTCACCGCTGTGTCGATCAGCGTCTCGCCCTTGCGGATCGAGGAGGAGGCGACCGACATGTTCATCACGTCCGCGCCGAGGCGCTTGCCTGCGATCTCGAACGAGGACTGCGTTCGGGTGGAGGCCTCGAAGAACAGATTGACCTGGGTGCGGCCGCGCAGATTGCTGCGCTTCTTGTCGACCTGCCGGTTGAGTTCGACGTATTCCTCGGAGAGGTCCAGAAGGCCGGAAATGTCGCCCGCGGAAAGCCCCTCGATGCCCAGCAGATGCCGATGCCCGAGGACGAAGGACGATTTCGATGCCGATGTCATTAAAGCCAGTGCTATAGGCCCGCAAAGTGGACGTAGCAAGGCCCAATCCGGTGCGCGGCGCGGCTCTCCCCAGCCTGTGATTGCACAAGGTAAACGCCGCCTGTTCCGCGGCTTTATGGGCGCGTGAAATCCGCCGCATTCGGGCGTAGGGTAGGGCATCTTTCGCCGGAATCGAACGATGCCGAACACCGCTCCCGTCACCGACGTTTTGAATCAATCGCCGCCTTTCGAAGATGTCGATCTGTTTGCGCTGGATCGTCCCCTGATGGAGGCCGTGGCGGCGAATGGCGGCGGTAAAGACGACGCGAAATCGCTGTCGGAGTTCGGCAGGCACTGGGGTTCGGCGGCGATGGCGCAGCGCGGGCGTGTCGCCAACGAGAACACGCCGAAGCTCAAGACCTATGACCAGCGCGGCTTCCGCAGCGATCAGGTCGAGTTTCATCCGGCCTATCACGAATTGATGGCTCACAGCGCGCATGCGGGGATTCACAACTCGACATGGAACGAGAAGGGCGAGGCGGCGGGTGGCGCATCCGAAGTTCTGCGCGCGGCGCGGTTCTACATCGTCTCGCAGGTCGAGACCGGGCATCTATGCCCGATCACAATGACGCGTGCGGCGGTCGGCGCGCTGTCTGTCGATCCGGCGTTGCGCGCGAAGGTGATGCCGGTGCTCGGCACCAAGTCCTACGATCCGTCCTTCGCGCCGTGGTGGGACAAGCGCGGCATGACGATGGGCATGGGCATGACCGAGCGGCAGGGCGGCACCGATGTGCGCGCCAACATCACGCGCGCGATAAAGGACGGCGACGCCTATCGCATCACCGGGCACAAGTGGTTCATGTCCGCGCCGATGTGCGACGCTTTTCTCGTGCTGGCGCAGGCCGACGGCGGGCTGACATGCTTCTTCATGCCGCGCTTCCAGCCAGACGGCAGTGTTAACGCGATTCATTTCCAGCGCCTGAAAGACAAGCTCGGCAATCGCTCCAACGCATCCTCCGAAGTGATTTTCGAGAATGCTTACGCGCTTCGCCTCGGCGAAGAGGGGCGCGGCATTGCGACCATCATCCAGATGGTATCGCTGACCAGACAGGATTGCGCGATTGCCTCCGTCGGCCTGATGCGTTCGGGTCTGGCGCACGCGCTGCATCACGCGCGCCATCGCAGCGTGTTCCAGAAACATCTCGCCGATCAGCCGCTGATGAAAAGCGTACTCGCCGACATGGCGTTGCATGTCGAGGCCTCAACCGCGCTGGTGATGCGGCTTTGTAGATCTTTCGACCGCGCGCCAAACGACAAGGCAGAAGCCGCCTACATGCGTCTGCTGACGCCGGTCGTGAAATACTGGACTTGCAAGAGCGCGCCGCCGTTTCTCTACGAGGCGATGGAGTGCATGGGCGGTAACGGTTATGTCGAGGAGGGAATTCTCGCGCGTCACTATCGCGAGTCGCCGGTCAACGCGATCTGGGAAGGCTCAGGCAACGTTATGTGTCTCGACGTGCTGCGGGCGCTGTCGCGCGAGGCGGAGGCTGCGAGTGCTGTGCTGCAAACGCTGGCGTCGCAGACGAAAGGCTTGCCGGGCGCGGGCGAGGCGATTGCCTTCATCGCCAAATCGTTCCGTTCGCCGGATGCCGAGCGCGTCGCGCGGCTCGCTGTCGAGAAACTGTCGCTGGTCGCCGCCGCCGCTGCATTGAACGAAATTTCTCAGCAACATGCCGAACTGTTCGCGCTCACGCGGCTGAACGGCGCGCATGGCAATATGTACGGTGCGGTCGATCTTGCGCCGGAGCAGATGACAAAACTCGTCGATCGCGCGTTGCCTGCATGACGGAATCTGAAATGAAGCCGCCGGAGGTCTGGAAATTCTGGGGCACGCTGCTCTGGGGCATTCTGGTGTTCGCTGCGATGGGCGTCGGTCAGATCGGCGTCGTGGCCTATTTCGTCTGGACACAGCAGACGCCGATGGATGCCACAACGATGATCGCGATGCTTGGCGACGGCCGCACCATTGCGCTGTCGGTCATCGCGGGATTGCCCGGCGTGCTGCTTGTGCTGTGGATCGCCACGCGGCTGTCGCGCATTCCGTTCGCCGACTATCTCGGCCTTGAAAAATTTTCTTGGAAATATTTTCTGATCGGGCTCGTCGGTCTTGCCGTTCTTTCGCAGGGCTGGGATTTCGTTGCAAAAGGTGTCGGACACGAAGTCTCGCCGGGATTTATGGGCGAGGTTTTGAAAACGGCGCGCGCGCAGAATGCGCTGTGGCTATTGGTGCTGTCATTCTGCGTTGCCGCGCCATTGACCGAAGAACTGATGACGCGCGGGTTTCTCTATCGCGGCTGGTCGGAATCGCTTTTGCGTCCGCTCGGTGCGATCATCGTGTCGTCGCTGGTGTGGACCTGCATGCATCTGCAATACGATGCGTTCTTTCTCGCACAGGTGCTGTCGATCGGATTGCTGTTCGGCTGGCTGCGCTACGCCTGTGGCTCGACCTGGGTCACGATTGTGCTGCATGGGCTGAACAATCTCGCCGCGACGTTGCAGACGATGTACCTGCTCAACAACGGTTAGATCACGCGACCCAGGCGATAAAGATCGGCATCGTGATGGTGGCGAGGATCGTTTGCAGTGTGAGGATTTCTGCGAGCAACGGCGCGTCGCCGCCCATCTGCCGCGCCATGACGTAGGCGCTGGAGGCGGTCGGTACAGACGCGCAGCACGCGACGACGGCGAGATTCGTTCCGCTTAATTCGAACGCGCGGCCGATGGCGATGGCGATCAGCGGCATCAGCAGCAGTTTGATTGCGACCGACAGCCACGCAGGCGCGCTCGCCCGCACGACGCCCTGTAGCCGTAGTCCCGCTCCGACGCAGAGAAGACCGACCGCGAGCGAAGAGCGGCCGAGCGCATCCATGAAGTCATGCACCGGACCCGACAGCGGCATGTGCAGCAGATTGAACGCAAGCCCGATGGCGCAGGCCCAGATGAAGGGATTTTTTGCGATGGTCAGCAGCACCGCACTCCACGACAGTTTCTGCGGCGAGGCGTAATGCGCGAGCACCCAGACCGCGATGACGTTGAGGATCGGAATCATCGCGACCATCGCAACCGATGCCAGCGTGAGGCCTACCGCGCCGTAGAGATTGGCGACGACGGCGAGTGCGACATAGGTCTGCCAGCGCACCGCGCCCTGAAAGACCGACGTGAATGCCGGGCCGCTCGCGCCGAGCGTATTCATGATGAAGGGCCGCAGCGCGAATGTGATGGCGCAACCGATCAGAACCGCGAGCAGCAAAGCGCCTCCGACGCCGATCACCGGAACGCCCGCCAAGTCGGCGCGCGCCAGCGTCTGCACAAGCAGGGCGGGAAACAGCACGTAGAACACGATCTGCTCGAGACCGGCCCACTGCGATTCGTGTTTCATGAAGAACTGCTTGAGCGCGAAGCCCATCGCGATCAGCAGAAACACCGGCAGCAAAGCGGAGGCGACAACGAGCATCAGCGTTTCTCCACGCGCAGGATTGCTAGACGATCCAGTGCGCCTTGCAGAATGAAAATCGCCGCGTGCTCGTCGATGACTTTCGCGCGCTTGGCGCGGCTGACATCTTGCTCAATGAGTTCGCGTTCGACCGCAGCGGTGGAGAGGCGTTCGTCCCACAGCGCGATGGTATCACCGGTCTGCTTCGCAAAATTGCGTGCAAACGCCCGCGTCGATTGCGCGCGCGGGCCCTCCGAGCCGTCCATGTTGATCGGCAGGCCGAGCACGAATCCGCACACGCTGCGCTCGTTTGCCAGCGCCAGCAATCGTGCCGCGTCTTTGGTGAATGTGGTTCGCGCGACGGTCTCGATTCCGGTCGCAAGTTTTCTGTCTGGGTCCGAAACCGAAACGCCGATTGTTTTGGTGCCGAGATCGAGCCCGATCAGCGCACCGCGCGCCGGCCAAAGGGCCGCAGCTTCGATCAGGGGAAGAATTTGCGCAGGCATGGCTCCCGCTTAACATGCACGATAGAGTCGTTGCAAAGCGGGAAGGGATGCAATGGATGTACTGACGCTATTCGGACTGGTGGCCGTCACCGCGATGGTCGTGTTCTACGCGCTGGAGGATCGCAGTCGCTGGGCACTGCTTGGATTCGCGGTGGCCTGCGCGCTGGGATCGATCTACGGCTTCCTGCAAGGCGCGTGGCCCTTCGGCGTGGTCGAGGCGATCTGGACGCTGGTCGCGTTGCGGCGCTGGTATCTCAGGCAACGCCTGACCGCATAGGTGCGGCGCGCGCGGCGTGCTACGAATCTGTCAGCCGGCAACGATGCACGCGCTTCCCATAATTGAGGACATGAACCATGTGGCCGGACCGCAGACTTCTCGACCTGTTCAAGATCGAAGTCCCCATCGTGCAGGCGCCGATGGCGGGCGTGCAGGATGTGGACGTGATGATCGGTGCGGCGCAGGGCGGCGCGCTGGCGTCGTTGCCGTGCGCGATGATCTCAACCGACAAGGCGCGCGAGCAGATCAACATTTTTCGCCAGCGCGTGAGCGCGCCGGTCAACATGAATTTCTTTTGCCACAAGCCGGCCGATGCCGATCCGGCGCAGGAGGCCAAATGGCGCGCGCGCCTTGCGCCGTATTTCAAGGAACTGGGACTCGATCCGAACGCGCAAATTAATGCCGCCAACCGCGCGCCATTCGGCGAGGAGATGTGCAAGCTCGTCGAGGAATTGAAGCCGGAAATCGTGTCATTTCATTTCGGCCTGCCGGACAAGGCGCTGATGAAGCGCGTGAAGGCGGCGGGCTGTATCGTGATCGGCGCTGCCACCATCGTGAAGGAAGCGAAGTGGCTGGAGGAGAACGGCGTCGATGCGATCATCGCGCAGGGCGCGGAGGCCGGTGGGCATCGCGGGATGTTCCTGACCGAGAGCATCGTCAACCAGCCCGGCACGCTGGCGCTGGTGCCGCAGGTCGTGGATGCCGTGCGCGTGCCTGTGATCGCGGCGGGCGGCATCGCCGACGGGCGTGGCATCGCGGCGGCCTTCGCGCTCGGTGCATCGGGCGTGCAGGTCGGAACGGCCTATCTGCATACGCCGGAATCGAAAGTGACCGACGGCGGCCGCAAGGCACTGGCCGGCGCGCACGATGACTCCACCGTCATCACCAATGTCATGACGGGGCGGCCCGCGCGCGGCGTCGCCAATCGCCTGATGAAGGAAGTCGGCCCGGTCTCGCCTGACGCACCCGCGTTCCCGCACGCGGCGACCGCGCTTGGGCCGCTCAAGGCCGCCGCCGAGAAGCTCGGACGGGTCGATTTCACCAATCTGTGGGCCGGGCAGGCTGTTGCCATGAGCCGTAACGTGGGTGCCGCCGATCTGACCCGCGCATTGGCGAAAGAGGCGCTGGATTGCATGAAAAAGCTGACTTCCTGAGCGTTCCGGAGGGCCACCCGGATTGCGCGGTTGCGGCTGAAAAGCCCCATCTGCTATAGCCGGGACTGATTTGGGCGCGTGCCCCGGAGCTTCATATAATGTCAGTCGATGCCGCAACCGTCCGCCGGATCGCGCAGCTTGCGCGCATCGCCGTCAAGGAGGACGAGGTCGCCCATTTGCAGGGCGAACTGAACGCGATGCTGGCGTTCGTCGAGCAGCTGTCCGAAGTGAACGTGGACGGCATCGAGCCGATGACATCGGTGACGCCGATGGAAATGAAGAAGCGCCACGACGTCGTCGATGATGGCGAGATTCCCGGCAAGGTTCTCGCCAACGCGCCGGCGATGGAGGATCACTTCTTTCTGGTGCCGAAAGTCGTCGAGTAGTTCGGAAGGGCAAGCGCCATGTGCCTGTTATGCGAGGACGAGAATTCCTACGCGAAATATCTCGAATATCTCGACGCGCTGGAGCGTGCGGGCAGGGAGCCCGATCCCGACAAGGCGATGGATATGCTGATGGACGAGTTGCAGAAATCCGACGCCGAAAAATTCAAGAACAAGTCTCCCTTCATATGCGACGCGATTGACGAATGACCGATCTGACTGCGCTCACGCTGGCCGATGTCCGCAAAGGCATCGCGGCGAAAAACTTCACGTCGCTGGAGCTGACCGACGCGCATCTTTCCGCAATGGAAAAGGCACGCGTGCTCAACGCCTATATTCTGGAAACGCCGGAGCAGGCGCGCGCGCAGGCAAAAGCCGCTGACGCGAAAATTGCGAAAGGCGAGGTGGGGCCGCTCGCCGGCATTCCGCTCGGCATCAAGGATCTGTTCGCGACGCAAGGCGTTCGCACCACCGCGTGCTCGAAAATTCTCGGCGACTTCAAGCCGCAGTATGAATCCACGGTGACGTCGCAGCTCTGGCGCGACGGCGCGGTGATGCTCGGCAAGCTCAACAACGACGAATTCGCGATGGGCTCGTCGAACGAGACAAGTGCGTTCGGCAACGTCGTCAATCCGTGGCGGCGCGAAGGCTCGGACGCGAAACTCGTTCCGGGCGGATCGAGCGGCGGTTCCGCGTCGGCTGTCGCCGCGAATTTGTGCTTCGGCGCGACGGGCACCGACACCGGCGGCTCGATCAGACAGCCAGCGGCGTTCACCGGCATCGTCGGCATCAAGCCGACTTACGGGCGTTGCTCGCGCTGGGGCATCGTTGCGTTCGCCTCGTCATTGGATCAAGCCGGGCCGTTCGCGCGCAATGTGCGCGACACGTCAATTCTGATGCGCTCGATGGCGGGTCACGATCCCAAAGACACGACCTCGGTCGACAAGCCCGTACCGGATTACGAAGCGGCTGTCGGCAAATCCGTCAAAGGCATGAAGATCGGCATTCCGAAGGAATACCGCATCGACGGCATGTCGAACGAGATCGAGCAGCTTTGGACCAAGGGTGCAGACTGGTTGAAAGCGGCGGGCGCGGAGCTTGTCGAGATTTCCCTGCCTCATACAAAGTATGCGCTGCCGGCGTATTATGTCGTCGCACCTGCGGAGGCCTCGTCAAACCTCGCGCGTTATGACGGCGTGCGTTACGGCGCGCGCGTCAACGGCAAGACGATTTCCGAGATGTATGAGAACACCCGCGCCGCAGGATTCGGCGCGGAAGTTAAGCGCCGCATCATGATCGGCACTTATGTGCTCTCCGCCGGTTACTACGACGCGTATTATCTGCGCGCGCAGAAAGTCCGCACGCTCATCAAGAAAGATTTCGAGGACGTGTTCGCCAAAGGCATCAACGCGATCCTGACGCCCGCGACACCATCCGCCGCGTTCGGCATCGGCGAAAAAGGAAGCGCCGATCCGATCGAGATGTATCTCAACGACATTTTCACGGTGACGGTGAACATGGCGGGACTTCCCGGCATCGCGGTGCCTGCGGGCAAGGATACACAGGGACTGCCGCTCGGCCTGCAACTGATCGGCCGTCCGTTCGACGAGGAGACCTTGTTCTCGCTTGGCGAAGTGATCGAGCAGGCGGCGGGACATTTCACGCCGAAGAAGTGGTGGTGAGTTGTGAACCGCAAGCAGCGCCGCGCTGAAGGAAAAGCCGGCAAGGGTGCTACGGGCCTGCCGTTCGGCGCTCCCGATGTTGCGGATCAATTATTTCAGAACGCGGTGTTTCATCACCAGTCCGGCCGCACGCGCGAGGCGGAGGCCGGCTATCGCGATGTGCTCGCGCGCAATCCGCGTCATCCCGGCGCACTCTGCTATCTCGGTCTGCTTGCGCATAAATCCGGTCACAGCGACGATGGTATCGAACTTTTGAAGAAGGCGATTACGGCAGACAAGCGCAATCCAGACTTGCACTACAATCTGGCGCGTATGTTTGCCGATGTCGGACGCGACGGCGAAGCGGTTGAGGAAAACCGCAAAGCCATCGCGCTGAAACCGGACTACATCGACGCCCATGGCAATCTCGGCGCATTGCTCCTGTTGCGCGGGCAACCTGGCGAATCGCTGGCTGCTGTTGTTCGCGGACTGAAGGTCGAGGAGACGCGCAGTCTCAAATCCACGTTCGCAATGGCCGTGCAGTCACTCGATCCGGCAGATGCCGAAATCAGCGATGACCTGCTGCGCCATCTCACGCGCGCGATCATGGACCCTTGGGCAAGGCCGCGCGACCTTGCCGGCTTTGCAACGGCGTTGCTGATGCGCGACCCGATCATCGCGCGCGCCATTGCGCGCGTATCGGACGCAACGGTCGAACGGCCCGGCGACATATTTAGCGCGGACGAGGAGGCCGCAATCAGCGGGAACGGGCTTTTGACGGCGGTTCTGACGGCGGCGCCGGTGACTTTTGCACCAATTGAGCGCCTGCTGACGGTTCTGCGTCGTACTTTGATGAACGAGGCCGACTCGATTGAAGCCGATAAATGGCTCACGCTTGCGTCCGCCATCGCTCAACAATGCTTCATCAACGACTACGTCTTTGACGGCACCGAGCGGGAAGGCCATCAGGTTTCTGCACTTTTCGATAATGTTGTGAAGTCGCTGGAGCGAGACGAACCTGTCGCGCCCCTCAAGATTACGCTTCTCGCGTCTTACGTTCCGCTGAATTCGGTAGAAGGTGCCGACAAACTCATGTCACGCGAGTTGCCTGAGCCAGTTCGCGCAATCATTCAACAGCAGATTGCGAATCCTAAAAGCGAGAAAAGTATACGCAGGGAGATCGAAAACCTGACTCCGGTGAGGGATGCCGTCTCCGAGAAGGTCCGCGCGCAATATGAGGAAAACCCTTATCCGCGCTGGAGCAAGGCGGCCGCCGCCAATGAGCCCATGCCGGTCGACCAGTATATCGGCATGCGCTTTCCGGGTGGTCCGTATAAAAATCTCGGCAACGGGCCGCTCAATCTTCTGGTTGCCGGATGCGGCACCGGCATGCACGCAATCCAGCGCGCACAATTGTTTGCGAAGGCAAATGTCCTTGCGATCGATCTCAGCCTGAGCAGCCTGGCTTACGCCATTCGCAAAACCCGCGAGATGGGAATTAAGAACATCCGCTACGCGCAGGCGGATATTCTTGAATTCAAAGCCGACAAGCCGTTCGACATCATCGATTCAAGCGGCGTGCTGCATCATCTCAGCAACCCGCTCGATGGCTGGCGTAGACTGGCTGCGCTGGTGCGCCCCGGCGGGCTGATGCATATCGGGCTTTACAGTTCGGCCGCGCGGCAGGCGATCAACGCGGCGCGCGCGAGTTTTGCGAAGGAGGGGCGGACGTTCTCTCCAGCCGGCGCGCGACGGCTGCGCACGGAAATTCTCAACAGGTCCATCGACGACCCGCTGTGCAAGGTCTCGCAGTTCAGCGATTTCTACAGTATGAGCGAATTTCGCGATCTCCTGTTTCATGTGCAAGAGCATCAGTTCACGATCCCGCAGATCGCCGGAATTCTCAAAGACCTCGGATTCACGTTTCTCGGATTTGAAACGCTTGTTCGCAACGCTTACATCAAGCGATTCCCGGACGATCCTAATGCCGTCAGCCTTGGCAACTGGCACGTCTTCGAGACCGAAAACCCGGCGACGTTCGCAGCGATGTACCAATTCTGGATCCAGAAAAACTGATGAAACGCGACGGCGCACAAACCTTTGCCGAAGCGGTTGCCGCGCATCAGGCCGGAAATCTTTTCAAGGCCCGCAAGCTCTACGATTCCCTCATCGGCGCCGATAGAAACTATGTGCCGGCGCTGCACTATCTCGGCATCCTCGAAGCGCAGCAGCAGAATTCCGCGAAGGCTCTGAAGCTGTTCGACCGCGCATTGGCGATTTTGCCCGACGCCGCCGACATTCTCGCCGACAAGGGCAAGGTGCTGATCGATCTCGGCCAGCATCGCGACGCGCTGCCGTGTTTCGAGCGGGCCGTTGCGATCAATCCCGAACACTGGATGGCGCTGCAAAATCAGGGCGCGGCGTTGCTTGCGCTGAAACGCCCCGACGAAGCGTTGCGCGTGTTCGACCGTCTGCTCGTCGTGATGAAAAATCATCCGGCTGCGTTCAACAATCGCGCGCTGGCGCTGAAGGACATGGGCCGCTTCGGCGAGGCAGTGGATGATTTCAAGAAAGCCGTGTCGTTCGACGGCAAGAATGTCGAGGTTCTCACCAATCTCGGCGACAGCCTGTTTGCAGCGAAGAACTACGATGAGGCGGGCGCGTCTTACGACAGGGCGCTCGCGCTCAAGCCTGATTTGGCGCAGGCGTGGCTCGGCCGCGCCAACATCCATGTTGAGTTGAAGCGTTACGAGGACGCCGTTGCCGCTTACGACAAGGCGATCTCGTTCAAGCCGGATCTGGCGGAAGCCTGGCAGGGGCGGGCCAGCGTGCTGTCGGATCACAAGCGGTACAAAGAAGCGGTTTCGGATTTCGCCAAGGCGATTGCGCTGAAGCCCGATCTCCTCGGCGCAGAAGGCGCGCGGCTGCACGCGAAAATGCAGATTTGCGACTGGCGAAACGTCCAATCGGAATGCGACCGTCTGACGGCGGCGGTCAGGGAGGGAAAGCCCAACGTCGCGCCGTTTGCCTATCTCGGCCTGTCGGCATCCGCCGCCGACCAGTCTGCCTGTGCGAAGGCTTGGACTGCTGCGAAGTATCCGTCGCCGGCAAGCGTGCGCACATTCAGCGACGCTGCAAGCTACGACAAACTCCGCATCGTCTATCTGTCAGCGGATTTTTACGAGCATCCGGTGGCGTATCTGATGGCGCGGATGTTCGAGGCGCACGATCGCGCGCGCTTCGAGACGGTTGCGATCTCATTCGGTGCGGATGACGGCTCCGGCATGCGCAGGCGGCTGGAGAAATCGTTCGATCGCTTTGTCGATGCGGCGTCGATGACAGAGGCTGAGACCGCCGATTTTATCGCAGCACTTCAGCCCGACATCGTCGTGGACCTGATGGGCTATACTGGAGTCCCGCGAACCGGCGTCATGGCGCGGCGCGTTGCACCGATCCAAGTCAGCTATCTCGGTTTCGCCGGCACGATGGGCGCAGATTTCATCGACTATATTCTGGCGGATCGCGTCGTCATTCCGCCTGAGCGTCGGCAGGATTATTCCGAAAAAATTGCCGAGCTTCCCGGCAGTTTCATGGTCAATGACCGCGCGCGCAAGATCGCGGAGAAAGTGCCGGCGCGGAGCGAGCAGGGGCTTCCCGAAAATGGGTTTGTGTTCTGCTCGTTCAACCAGAGCTACAAAATTACACCGGACATTTTTGCGATCTGGATGCGGTTGCTGAAAGGCGCGGAAGGCAGCGTGCTATGGCTGTCGAAACACAACGAAGATGCCGTCCGCAATCTGCAAGAGGCTGCGCGCAGTCACGGCGTCGATCCGGGCCGCATCGTTTTCGCCACGCGCGTGCCGCTGAATGAAGATCATCTGGCGCGGCATCAGCTCGCCGATCTGTTTCTCGATACGCTGCCGTTCAACGCGCACTCGACTGCGGCAGATGCGTTATGGGCCGGACTACCGGTACTGACACGGATCGGAGAGACGTTTGCAGGCCGTGTCGCGGCGAGTTTGCTGACGGCGCTCGGTTTGCCGCAGATGATTACGAACACGGCGGACGACTACGAAAAAGCCGCGCTCGACTATGCGCGCAATCCTGAGAAGCTCGCTGCTGTCAAGGCGAAGCTCGCGGCGAACAGATTGTCGGCTCCGTTATTCGACACCGAACTGACGACACGCAACATCGAGCGTGCGTTTGAGGCGATGCACAAGCGGCGTCGCGAGGGGCTGCCGCCGGATCACATCGAGCTTTCCTAGCGTTTCGCGACCGTATTCGGCACCTGTCCGGCGCGCCATTTGTCGGAATTGATGTGGTCGGGGCCGGATGTCATCAGGCGTTTCGGCACGTCCATGGTCCGCCCGGCCTGCGCGTATTTGAGAATGCGCCGCCGCTCCATTTCCGCTGACACGAACGGTTGCCGCGCCAGCCAGTCGAGATCGACGCCCGAATTTCCGAAGGTCGACGAGAAGAACGCCGTCCGCTCGAATTGTTCGAGTGCGGAGACGACGAACCATTCCATGACATGCGCGCCGGGCGCGATCTTGTCGAAACGCGGGCTTGCGGGCCAGAACCCTTCTTCCATCCGGCCCGTGCCGTCCTTGAGCATGCCAGTGAGACCCTTGAGCGCATTCGCGCTGACGGAGCGTCGGCCGAATTCGCAAGAGATGCGCGCGAGCGTGGACAGCCGTGCCAGCGACGGCTGGGTTTCGCAAAGAGCTTGTAGCGTATCGCAGGCAAAACGTAACGCGCCGACGCGCTCTGACAGCGATCCGTCAGCCCCGCGCCAGACCGCATATCCAGCCAACGCGTCGCGATAGGTGTCGTCGAGCGACGCGTCGATCAGTTGCGCGAATGTCGGCGCAAATGCCTGTGTCCTGATGAGATCGAGCGCCGTGGCGCGCGCGGCATCGTCAGGCGCCCAATCGGCAACGGATTCGGCGAGCAGGCCGTCTTTCGCAAGTGCCGTGGCCTGTTCGGGGCGGATGGCGAACAGATTGATCTCGTAGCCGTCCAGCAATTCATCGGGCGCGACCGGCACGAGAACGGCAGCTCGGCCAAGCTGGCGATAGAGGCCGAAGCCGAGCGTGACGAATGCCGCGCGCAATTCCTCGTTGATGCGCTCGCCGGCCTTCACCTCGAACATGACGAGCGGGGACTGGCTGGCGAAGAAGGATTTGGCGCCGCCGAGAATTCGCAATTCCTCGCCCTCGGCGTCGATCTTGAGGAAGTCGATCTTGCCCCAGTTGCGCGCCACCTGTTCGGCGTCGAGCGATGAAATCCGGATCGCTTCGCCTTCGCCGCTGCCTTCGAGCGTATTCAGTTCGCTCGACGCACCGAGAAACAGTTTTCCGTCTCGCTCGCCATCCGACAGCGCGGCCGCGATGACGTTCAAATTGATCGAGCGGTTCTTCCTCTTGCCGGCCTCCAGCATCCGCCGCGTGTCACTGGCGGG
>BFBZ01000234.1_pt1 | contig 66124 bp, 67 predicted proteins | sample 1888401 | NCBI WGS metagenome assembly BFBZ01 (sample SAMD00112614, study PRJDB3348) | symbiont metagenome | host: Chara braunii
TTTATATAGAGGGACTGGCGGCCGATGTCAGCGGGGCCGCCGGAATAGGCGCTATTCCTTGGGGACCGCCCCGCTCGACTGGATCGGCTTCGACCACTTGTCGATCTCGGACCGCACGTATTGGGCGAGATATTCGCCTGATCGCTGCTCGGGCTTGGTCAGCACGGCGCCAAGCTTCTGAAGCTGCTCGCGGAGCGCCGGCGTGTCGAGCGCGGCGCTTGCCGCCTCGCGCAACTTCGCTGCGACCGGCGCCGGTGTTCCTTTCGGCAAGAAGAGGCCCGCCCAGGTCTCCGCCTCGACGCGCAAGCCGCGCTCTGCCGCAGTCGGCAGATCGGGCAGCACAGGCGTGCGATCGCGCGCCAGGGTCGCAATCGCCTTCACCGACCCGGACTGGATGTTCGGTACCGCCGTCACAGCAATTTCACACTGGAAATCGAGACGGCCTGCCAGCAAATCTTGCATCGCCAGTGACGTGCCGCGGTACGGCACATGCTGGGTTTCAGCGTTGATCGACACCGACAGCATCACGCAACCGAGATGCGCGGACGAGCCGACGCCCGCCGAGCCGTAGTTCAACTTGCCGGGGTTCGCCTTGGCATAGGCTGCGAACTCTTCGATCGTGTTTGCCGGAAAATCCTTGCGCGCGATCAGCACCAGCGGCAGTTCGGCGATCAATGTCACCGGCGTGAAATCCGTGTTCGGATTATAGAGTGGCTTCGATGACATCAACTGCGGGTTCGCGTGCGTCGCGAGCGTGCCGAGCAACATCGTGTAGCCGTCCGCCGGGGAGCGCACGACATGCTGGCCGCCGAGCGTGCCCCCGCCGCCACCGACATTTTCCACGATGATGCGCTGGCCGAGCTGCGATCCCATCCGCTCCGCCAGATACCGGCCAAACACGTCGATCGGCCCGCCGGCTGCCGCTGCGACCACCATCGTCACAGGCCGGGTCGGGTAGTCCTGCGCCAGCGCTCCGCTCGAAACACAGGCCGCCAACGCAAGCCCCGCAACAAACTGTCGTCGAATCATTTCTCTGTTCTCCACCGACGGTATCCACCATAAGCGCGCTTGTTGAAGCGCGTCAAAAACCCGTGCAGCGTGTGTCCATGCGCCCGACCTTGCTCGATCCTTTGTTCGCCTCGCTCAAGACGCTCCCGGGCGTCGGACCGAAGGTCGAGAAGCTTTATGCTCGCCTGCTGGGCAGAGACGAGGGCGAAACACGCGTTGTCGACCTCCTGTTTCATCTGCCGACCGGCACCATCGACCGCCGCTCCCGTCCCAAATTGCGCGACGTGATACCCGGCAGCGTCGCAACCGTCGCTGTGACAATCGACCGCCATCGACCGTCGCCGCCGAACCGCCCCCGCGTACCCTATCAGGTCTACGCCAGCGACGAGACCGGCGATCTGATCCTCACGTTCTTTCACGCCAAGAAGGACTATCTCGAAAATCTGCTGCCGGTCGGCGAGTTGCGCTACGTCTCAGGCACCACCGGGCTCTACGACGGCACGCTCCAGATGGTGCACCCCGACCGCATCGTCAGCGAAGCCGATCTCGACAAGATGCCGATGGTCGAGCCGGTCTATCCGCTGACCGAAGGGCTCAGCCTCAATCAGGTTCGCAGAGCTGCGGAAGCGGCGACTGGAAAGTTGCCGGCGTTACCGGAATGGCAGGACGAGGCGTGGCTGCGGCGCGAGGGCTTTCCGTCGTTCGTCGAAGCCATGCAAAGCCTGCACCGCCCCGAAGACCCCGCCGACGTGCGGCCGGACGGCCCGGCATGGACACGCCTCGCCTATGACGAATTGCTCGCGGGCCAGCTCGCGCTCGGTCTCGTGCGCCAGCACCAGCGTCGCCAGCCGGGACGCGGCAGCTCCGGCGAAGGCCGTTTGCGGGCGAAGGTGATCGCAGCTCTGCCTTACTCGCTCACTCCATCGCAAGCACGCGCGATCGACGACATCGTGACCGATCTCGCGCGGCCTCAACGCATGGTGCGGCTCCTGCAAGGCGACGTCGGTGCAGGCAAAACCGTTGTGGCGCTGATGTCCGCCGCGACGGTGATTGAAGCGGGGCGGCAGGCCGCGCTGATGGCCCCGACCGAGATCCTCGCGCGCCAGCATCTTGCGACCATCGCGCCTTTGGCCGAGAAGGCCGGCATCCGCGTTGCGATCCTGACCGGCCGCGACAAGGGCAAGGAGCGCAACGCCATTCTCGAAGGGCTCGCGAACGGCGAAATCAATCTCGTGGTCGGCACCCACGCGCTGTTCCAGGACGAGGTCGAATTCCACGATCTCGCACTTGCCATCATCGACGAGCAGCACCGCTTCGGCGTGCATCAGCGCCTCGCGCTCGCCCGCAAGGGCGACGCCGTGGACATGCTGGTGCTGACCGCGACCCCCATCCCGCGCACGCTGGTGTTGACCTTCTTCGGCGACATGGAAATCTCCGAGCTCCGTGAAAAACCCGCTGGGCGCAAGCCAATCGACACCCGGACCATCCCTTTGTCGCGGATTAACGAGGTGATCGAAGGCGTTGGACGCCAGATGCAGGACGGCGGACGCGTGTTCTGGGTCTGCCCGCTGGTCGAGGAATCCGAAACCAGCGATCTCGCCGCTGCGACCGACCGCTTTGAAGACCTGAAGCAGCACTTTGGCGACAAGGTCGAGCTCGTCCACGGCCGCATGAAGGGCGCGGAGAAGGACCGCGCGATGGCCCGCTTCGCATCCGGCGAGGCACAGCTTCTCGTCGCCACCACGGTGATCGAAGTCGGTGTCGACGTGCCGGCCGCGACCGTCATGGTGATCGAGCACGCCGAACGCTTCGGCCTCGCGCAACTTCACCAGTTGCGTGGCCGCATCGGCCGCGGCTCCGAGAAATCGACCTGCCTCCTGCTCTACAAGGCTCCGCTCGGCGAGACCGCCAAGGCGCGGCTTGCGATCCTGCGCGAAAGCGAAGACGGCTTCCGCATCGCTGAGGAGGATCTGAAGCTCCGCGGCGAAGGAGACCTCCTCGGCACCCGCCAGAGCGGCATGCCTGGTTTCCGCACGGCGCGGATCGAGCTGCACGGCAAGCTATTGTCGCCCGCGCGCGACGATGCCGCGCTCATCCTCTCGCGCGATCCTGATCTCACCACACCGCGCGGCGAGGCGCTGCGCTGCCTGCTCTATCTGTTCGAGCGCGACGAGGCGATCAGGCTACTGCGCGCCGGATAGTCATTGCAGCTTGAACGAGGCGAAGGCTCGAACGTTCAGGCCGGGCTGAAGCACCTCGTCCTTCTTGTAGGACTGATGCAACCGCACCTGATCGTTCAGCAGGTTCTCGCCCTTGATGCCCAGCGTGACCTCCGGGACAAACACCTCGCCTGTGAAACGCCTGGTGTGCGACAACTCCGCATTGAGCATGTTGAATCCCGGTGTCGGCGTTTCGAATGCACCGAGCCGGTTCTGCGAGAAGGCGTGCAGGAGGTGCACCCGCGCGGCCCAGTTCTCGTCGCGATAATAGAGGCCGCCACCGGCGCGGTGCGGCGGGATCTTCGGCACGTAGCTGCCGTCCTTGAAGCGCGCATCGACGAAGTCGTATTGCGCCTCGATACCCCAGACGCCGCGCCACACCCGGCCGACGTCATATTCGCCCTGAATTTCGGCGCCGAAGAAGTTGGCGTCGCGTTGCGAATAGATGATCTGATCGAACGTCGCGCCTGGAGTGCCGCAGGAGGCGAACGTGTCGCCGCATTGGACCCCGGTGAAATTCTTGAAAATGAAGTTCGTGAACTGCGTGTAGTAGATCGAGGCCTCGAACCGGAATTCACCCTTGTTGCGCTTCAGACCCAGTTCAACCGTGTTGGCCTTCTCGATCTTCATGTTCGGATCGCCGATCTCGAAGGTGCGCGGCGTATCGTGCGGGCCCTTGTAGAACAGCTCGATCGCGTCCGGTGCGCGCTCCACATGCTGAGCGGTGATGCGACCGACAATGTCATGGGAGAAATAGCGGAGCAGGCCCGCGCTGACGCTCACCGGCAGGAACGCGCGTTTCACGCCGAACTCGGTCGGATTGTCCGGTGGCGGCAGAAAGTTTGACGGAAAGGTTGCGCCGATGCCATCGACCGAAATGCGGTCGATACGCGCTGCGGCCTGTGCGCGCCAGTCGTCGCTGAGCCTTACCTCTTCGAACACGAATGCCGCGAGGCTTTTGACCGCAGCGGGTGCGAGCAGCACCCCGGACGTCTTCACCGCCGAAAGCTGTCGATCACCCCATTGGGCGCCGAACACACCACGCATCTCTCCGAACACGGTCTGCACCGGCATGTGCGAGGCTTCCACGCGCGCCTCGAGTTCCTTGTTCTTGAACACCGAGCCGACGACATTCGCGCCGTTCACCACATTGACCTCGTGGTGTTTGTAGTCGCTCGCGCCGAACCAATATTTGAAAGTGTCGAGCCATCCCTCCCGCACGCGGCGCTCGCCGCGGCTGGTCCACTTGGTCTGCCAAAGATCGATATGGTTCTGCTCGGCGGCCGAGGCGATGCCGGGGATGTGGTAGCTCGTGACGTTGCGCTGGAACGCCGCGCCGAAGAACCCATCGTCGAAAATATACGAACTGCCGAAAGCGTTGCCCTCGCCCTTCAGGCTGGAGTTCGCTTGCCGTCCGCCGGTCGGAATGGCGTAATCGTCGGCGCGGCGGCCGAACGCGTCGGCGTGGATCGCGATGTTCTTGCCGCCGGCCTCGAGCAGCGACGCCCACTCTTTGCCCGTGCTGACGCTGTTGTAGGCGCCGCGAGACTCGAAACGCATGCCGTTCAGCGGCACGCTCGTCGGAATCCGGCTGTTGGTCGCGCTGACGACACCGCCGATCGCTTGCGAACCGTAAAGCAGCGTACCCGGCCCGCGGATCACTTCGATCTGTCCGGCGAGCAGCGGATCGATCGTCACCGCGTGGTCTTCGCCGAGGTTGGCCATGTCATGCGAGCCGATACCGTTCTCTTGGGTCCGCACGCGGAAGCCGGCCAGCCCGCGGATGACCGGACGGCTGGCCGCCGGCGCAAAAGCTGATTGGGAGACTCCCGGCCGGGTGCCAAGCAGATCGCCGAGTGAGGCCGCGCCCTTGGTCAGCGCCTCGTCGGAACTCATCGTCGTCACCGACGTAAAATCCGGATTTCCGGGTGCGACCGACGCCGAGGACTGCACGTGAATTTCCGGCAGCGCCTCCTGCGCTGCCGCTATCCCCATCCAATTCGCCAAAAACGCAGCCGAAACCGTCCGAAACAACCACTGATACGCCAACACGCCGCCCCCGCAGCTAATTGCAAATAACTTGCAATATCACTTTAGGGGCATGCCTCTCCTTTATGCAAATAGTTTGCAGGTGCAAGTTTGACGCAGGGGCAAACCGCCCGGCCGAGACTTCCAACAGATGTGGGGATCAATCCGCCGTGGCCGGCGATTGCTCGCGGCTGGCCCGCGCCTGATCGGCGATCGCCGCCAGCTTCTTCTGCGCGTCACCGTTCGGCTGCGCCATGCCGGCCGACATCAGGAGCGTCATCGCGGCCTCGACAGAAATATCGAGTTCAATGATGTCCTTTCGCTGCACATAGAAAAAGAAACCGGTCGTCGGGTTCGGCGTACACGGCAGGAACGCCGACACGTAGTCGTTGCCAGGCAGCTTCGCAGCCAGATCAGCGTAAGGTGGCTGCGACAGGAACACCAACGATCGCATGCCAGGAGGAAATTCGACCAACGCGACAGTGCGGAACCCGGAGCCCGATTTCGAGAACAGCGTTTCGAAAATCTGCTTCATCGTCCGGTAGATCGGCCGCACGATCGGCATCCGGCTCAATAGGTTCTCGCCGAACTCGACCAGCGAACGGCCGACGAGGTTGGCGGTGAGGAAGCCGAGCAGCGTCAGACCGAACAGCGCGGTGATGAGGCCGACGCCTGGAATGCGGAATGGCAGGTAGGTCTCAGTTCGCAGCGCCACCGGAATGAACGGACGCATTGCCTCGTCGACCCAGTTGATGAACCACCAGGTCAGATTGAGCGTGATGTAAATCGGCCCGACCAGGATCAGGCCGGTCAGGAAGTAATTGCGCAACCGCGCGGCCGCGCTGTGATGCACGGGCTCTGGTTCGGGGATCGTGATGACCGGCGGCGGGCCGGAGTTCTTCTCGGTCGTCATCGCGCTTGGCTCATTCGACCGTCACGGATTTCGCCAGATTGCGCGGTTGATCGACGTCGGTGCCAAGCGCGACCGCCGTGTGATAGGCGATGAGCTGCACCGGGATCGCGTAGACCAGAGGCGTCACCGTCGCGGGCATTTCCGGCAGCGACAGCGTCGTCGTCGACTGCACCGTCGCTTCTTTCGCGCCCTTCGGATCGGTGACCAGCACGATCTTGCCGCCGCGCGCCGCCACCTCCTGCATGTTCGACACGGTCTTGTCGAACACCCGGTCGAACGGCGCGATGACGATCACCGGCATGGTCTCGTCGATCAGCGCGATCGGCCCATGTTTCAGCTCGCCGGCCGCATAGCCTTCAGCGTGGATATAGGAGATTTCCTTCAGCTTCAGCGCGCCCTCGAGCGCCAGCGGATAGGCGGTGCCGCGGCCGAGATAGAGCACGTCGCGGCTCTTCGCGAGCTCGCGCGTCAGCACCTCGACCTGCGGTTCAAGGCGAAGGGCTTCGGCCATCAGGCGCGGCACCTCCACAAGTGCACGGACGAGCTTGCGCTCGTCCTCGTCGGAGAGAACGCCCCTCGCCTTGCCGGCGGCGATCGCCAAGCACGCAAGCACCGAAAGCTGACAAGTGAACGCCTTGGTCGAGGCGACGCCGATCTCCGGACCCGCCAGCGTCGGCATCACCGCGTCGCTCTCGCGTGCGATGGTCGAGGTCGGCACGTTCACGACGGAGAGAATGTGCTGCTTCTGCTCGCGCGCGTAGCGCAGTGTGGCAAGTGTGTCCGCGGTTTCGCCGGACTGCGACACGAAGATCGCGAGATTGTTCGGCTGGAACGGAGCTTCGCGGTAGCGGAATTCGGACGCCACATCGATCTCGACCGGAAGGCGCGCGAAACGCTCGAACCAGTATTTCGCGACAAGGCCGGCATAGTACGCCGTACCGCAGGCCGAGATGGACACGCGGTTGAGCGCCTTGAAATCGAACGGCAGCTTGGTCGGCAGCGCCACCTTCTCGGCGCCCATATCGAGGTAATGCGCGAGCGTGTGCCCGACCACTTCGGGCTGCTCGTGGATTTCCTTCGCCATGAAGTGCTTGTGGTTGCCCTTGTCGACGAGGAACGCTGACGCGTTCGACTTCAACACCGGGCGCTCAACCTTGCGGCCGGCCTCGTCGTAGACTTGCACGCCCTTGCGGTTGGCAACCGCCCAGTCGCCGTCTTCGAGATAACTGATCGTGTCGGTGAACGGCGCGAGCGCAATCGCGTCGGAACCGAGATACATCTCGCCGTCGCCATAGCCCACCGCGAGCGGCGAGCCCTTGCGCGCGCCGATCAGAAGATCCTCTTCGCCTGCGAACAGGAAGGCGAGTGCAAATGCGCCACGCAGCCGCGGCAGCGCGGCTTTCACGGCCTCGGCGGGCTTCTTGCCCTTCTTCATCTCGTCGGTGACGAGATGTGCAACCACTTCGGTGTCGGTCTCGCTGCCGAACTTCGCACCGTTCTTTTCCAGCTCGTCGCGCAGTTCGCGGAAGTTCTCGATGATGCCGTTGTGGACGACCGCGAGTCGCTCGGTCGCATGCGGATGCGCGTTGTTCTCGGTCGGCTTGCCGTGGGTCGCCCAGCGGGTGTGGCCGATACCGATGGTGCCGTCGAGCGGCTCCTTCGCGAGCCGCTGTTCGAGATTGCGGAGCTTACCTTCCGCTCTCCGGCGCGTCAGCGTGCCGCGTTCGAGCGTGGCGACGCCCGCGGAGTCATAGCCGCGATATTCAAGGCGCTTGAGCGCGTCGACGAGTTGGCCCGCGACCGGCTCACGCCCGAGAATTCCAACGATCCCGCACAAAGTGATCTACCCCCTCGCCGCAACGGGCGCCGACATTGCTTTACGCGGCACGCTCATTTCGACGAAATCACAATCCGTATCTGCTTGTGACAAGCAACCTTGGTCACATGGTGGCGGACAAAACCACCGTCAACCCGGCGTTTTCCCGCCCTTCTTGCCGACAGCCTTCAGGGCCCGCAACCGTTCGGCCCAGCCTTCCTTAACAACCTGCTGCGCCCGGCCGAGAGCCAGAGAGCCCGCCGGCACATCCTTGGTGATGACCGAACCGGAGCCCGTGTAGGCGCCGTCGCCGATCTTAACCGGTGCAACCAGCGACGAATTGGAGCCGATGAACGCACCCGCGCCGATATCCGTGCGGTGCTTCGCCGCGCCATCGTAGTTGCAGGTGATGGTGCCCGCGCCGATGTTCGCCGCCGCACCGACGCGCGCATCGCCGATATAGGCCAGATGATTGGCCTTGGCGCCCGCCTCGATCAGCGCCTCCTTCACCTCGACGAAGTTGCCGATGTGGACATTCTCTTCCAGCTTCGCGCCCGGACGGAGCCGTGCATAGGGGCCGACGATCGCGCCCATGCCCACATGCGCGCCGTGCAGATGCGAGAACGAGCGGATGGTCGCGCCGTCCTCCACCGTCACGCCCGGACCGAATACGACGTAAGGTTCCACCGTCACGTCGTTGCCGAGCTTGGTGTCGGCGCAAAGATGCACGGTCTCGGGAGCAACCAGCGTCACGCCCGCTTCCATCGCCGCGGCGCGCAGACGCTGCTGCGTCACCGCTTCCGCAGCAGCAAGCTGCGCCTTGGTGTTGATGCCGCTCACTTCATCCTCCGAAACTTCAAGCGCCGCGGCCTTCAGCGCCATACCGCGCGCCACGGCCACTGCGTCAGTGAGATAGAATTCGCCCTTGCGATTGACGTTGCCGATCTTTTCGAGGATCGCGAGCGCGTACTTGCCCGCAATCGCCATCAGCCCGCCGTTGCACAGCGTGATCGCGCGCTCCGCGTCCGTCGCGTCCGCCTCTTCGACGATCGCGAGCAACTCATTGCCCTGCGTCACCAGCCGCCCGTACCCTTTCGGATCGACCGGACGAAAACCGAGCACCGCGACCGCCGCGCCGTCGATCAACGCACCGCGCAACCGCGCGAGCGTCTCCGGCAGGATCAGCGGCGTATCGCCGAAGATCACAAGAATGTCGTCTGCGCCCTTCTTAATCGTTTCCTTCGCCGCCAGCACCGCGTGCGCGGTGCCGCGCCGCTCAGCCTGAACGAAAGTCTGTGCGTTCGGCGCGACGCGCTTGGCTTCTGCGGCGACGTCCTCGCGATCGGGTCCCACGACCACCGCGGTCTGCGTACCGCCAGCCCTGGCCAAGGCTGTCAGCACATGGGCGAGCAGCGTGCGCCCGGCGACCACATGCAACACCTTCGGCAGCGTCGAGCGCATCCTGGTGCCCTCGCCCGCCGCCAGCACGATCGCCAGACACGACCTCGCGGCCGCTCCCCTGTCGCTCATCTCGACTCCGTTCAACGTGGCGCCGTCATACCCGAGCAGACTTAAAAAAAGCAGCAGGAATGCGCTTCACCGCCGGATTGCAGTGGGAAAGGAGCGAATCTGCTAATGTTTTCAACAAGGTGATTCGCGGCCGGTTCCGGCCGCAGGAGATGCGGACAATGGCGAAACGCGCCTCCGTGCCGCCCGGTCTGCCGGCGCGGCGGTTTGAGATGCGGGATCTGTGGCGAGTCGTACTCTGGGGCGCGACCGCCGCCGGAGCGGTTTTGCTGGCGATCTTTGTCAGCACGACCGATCGGGGGCACGACCGCTTGATGACAGCCGCCGCACATTTGCGGCTTGCGCCACAGCCAGCCGTAGCGCCCGTCGCGCAGGCCCCTCGTCCGGCGGAGAATGCCGAAACCCGTCAACTGACCGAGACGGTGAAGTCGCTCGCCGCCGACCGCGATCGCCTGCTGGCGCGTCTGAACACGCTCGAGCGCAGCCTGGATGTGACCGGCGCAGTCCCGCGGACGCCGGAAACGCAACCGGCGCTGCCCGCGGTGCAATCGCCGCAAGCTGCGGTGCCCGAACCTGTCATCGTGCAAACCGTCCTGCCCCGCCCGTCACCGCAGGCGCAAATTTCCGCGCCGCAGACGCAGGCCGCCGTCACACCGGAGCCAGCGCCGCCACCGGCCCCGACACGCGCCGAATTCGGCGTCGATCTCGGCAGCGCCACCACGGTCGAAGGACTGCGGGTGCTCTGGACCAACGCCAAGAGCAAGTACGGCGGGGTGCTCGAAGGACTTCGCCCGGTGATGACCGTGCGCGATCATGCCCGGCCCGGCGGCGTCGAGTTGCGGTTGATCGCAGGCCCGGTCGCCAATGCCGCCACGGCGGCGCGTCTCTGCAACGCGATGATCGGCTCGGTGTGCCAGCCTGCGGTGTACGAAGGCCAACGCCTCGCTTTGCGCTAAATCTCGCGGCATAGTGCGCGCATGAGCCGCCCGCTGTTTCGACCGTCTCGCTATAAATGGATCTGGCTTGCCGTCTCCGCCGGCGCAGCCCTCGCATTCGCGTTTTATTTGCGCTTCCGTGTGCTCGAGGTCCCGGCTGTCAGCATCGCGTGCGAAAGCGGGGGCGAGGCGTGGCATTGCATGGCGCGCAAAGCCGTCATCGCCATGTTCACGCCGATGGCGTTCGGCGGCGCGGCCTTGGTCGCAGCCGTCCTCAACATGATCCATCCCTCGATCGTGCTGAGCACGTTGATTGTGGTCGCAGGCGGGCTCGGGATCGTATTCTACAACGCGGCGCTGTCGGCGCTCGCCTTCGCGCTGTTTATTTTGAGTCTGGCGCGGCCCTTGCCCGAAGCAGAGTGATCGCAACAAGCGCGAGCGCGCTCGCGGTCCACAGCGCCTGCCAGTTCGCCAGCGTCTCGTTCCATACGATGAAGCCGCCACTAGCGATCAGTGCAACGGCGCCGGCAGTCTCAGCCAGCGGCCAATTCTTTCCGTCTGCGCGGGGCGCGGCGAATGCGACGAACAGAAACGGCAGTGCCGCAGCAGTGAGCGGCGCGAAGGGGAAGTCGCGGTAGCGCGGATCGAACGCGAAGCCGAGCGCGGTGAGCATCGCCAGCACGAATAGCGCGACAAGCAGCAGACCGAGCGTGAGCGGCAGCCAGCCTTTGGCACGCTCTTCCTTTGCGCCGATGGATTGCACGAAGTTCGGAATGGCCATCTTCCCGGTCAGCGCCGCGGCACCGGCGAGCGGCCCGGCGATCGCAAGCGCCCCAAACGAAAGTGTTCTCGTCCAGCCGGCAATGCCGAGGCTCTCGGTCGGCAGGTTCTCGATGGTTAAACCGATCAGCGAGCCACTCACGGCGGCATTGATCGCGACTGCGATCCACGTGCCGAACCCCGGCTCATTCTTGGCGCCTCGCGCGCCGAACAACGCCGCGCCAAACACAAAGGCCGCAAACAGCACGCCCCCTGCCGCTTGCCATGGCCAGAACGGATGGTTGGACACCGGCTTGCCGAGGGTGAACTTCGGTTCGCGATTTGCGTCGTCGAAGATGCCCCAGTGGCCGCCAACGGTGCCTTCGAAGAACCGCTTCCAGGGCTGGTCGTAAGCTTCGATCAGGTTGACGCGGAAGCCGTCGCGCTTGCCGCGCGCGAACAGATCGTGGATCGCGAACGCTTGGTTGGCGCGCGACGGTAGCGCGCCCTCGCGCATCCGCCCGGCGCTTGGCCAGCCCACCTCACCGACCATGATTTCCTTGTCGGCCAACTCCTTGGCGACCATCTGCCGGATCGAGGCGATGTGGTTCGCAGCCTCCTCGACCGCTATCGGATGGTCTTCCCAGTACGGCAGGATATGCACGGTTACGAAGCTGACCTCCGGCGCGAGCTGCCGATACCGGAGCCAGAACTCCCAGACGTCGGCATAGGTCACCGGCATATTCGGGACTGCCGTCCGGACCTGCCTGATCAGTCCCGCCAAGGCTTCGGGCGAAACCTCCCCCCGCAGCAAGACCTCGTTGCCGACGATCACCCCCCGGATCACGTCCGGAAACCGCCGCGCCAGAGCAATCCCGGTATCGATCTGGAGTTTGGTCCGGTCGGCGTGGTTGGACACCCAGATGCCCAGAAACACCTTCAGCCCGAACCGCCGGGCGATGTCAGGCACCCTGTCCAGGCCGAAATCGACCGAATAGGTCCGGACGCAGTCGGTGATCTTGGACAATTGCTCCAGATCGCGCTCGATCTGGGCCGGCTCGATCTGGGTCGTCAGATCGAGCGGGGTCTGGTTGCCGTGAAAGGGAGCATAGGAAACGCAGTAGAGTTTCTCGCCTTGCTGCAGCGGCGACAACGGCATCTCGACCGGCGCCCCGAGCCACCACCAAGCCGCAACGATGGCCGCGGCGGCGAGCGTGAATAAACTGACAGCTTTTCCCATTTACCAACCGGCTTAACGGCTGTGGCGTTCAATGCCAAGGTGCGGCACTTTGGACTGGCAACCTTTCAACCGCTGGACAAGTCCAAGCCTGGTTCGGCAAAGTCCCGTCCGGTAAAATTCCGATGGTTTTGAGGAATGTTGGGGCGGCGCGTCGGGCGCCGCAAATCGGACCCAATCCGTGTACAATAGAATAGGCACTTGGTCGCGGCGTTCGCGGCCCAACATAACCGGCGCGGTCATGTCTCTTTTCTCTCGAGTTGTTCCCGCCGCACTTTGTGCGGCGTTTTTCGTGGTCTCGCCGATCTCTGCCTTTGCTCAGCAGCAAAGCGGCGATGCGAAGCCCGCAGACAAGCCCGCCGCCGCGGCACCGGCCACCCCAGACGCGGCCAAAGACGCCCAGAAGAAGACAGACGAATTTGCCGAGGCTGCCGCCGCCATCAACGGCCCGGCCGGAAACCCGGAATGCGTGTGGCTCGGCCGCCGTGTCGTCAATTTGTTATGGCGAGACGATATGGATACCGCGTTCCGTCATCTCGATCTCTACGACCGGTTCGGATGCCCTGGGCCGCATATTCAGGCGACGTTCAGATGCGTCGTGCGACAGGGAACCATTGATCCAAAGGCGACTGAGAGTCTGACCGCTCGAGTCCACGCCTGCTGGCTCAACCCCGCCGCTGCGGCAACGACAGCCGCATCAAGTCCGCAGTCGTCGGGAACGGCTACCAAGTAAGCGCGTTAACGTGGCGCGCGTTTTGCAATAGCCACGACCATGGATGTGATTTCGATGACCTCGCTTGAGGTGTTCCGCGTTCAGAAGAGCTTCGGCCTAGGGGACAGGCCCGGCTTCCTTTCTCACGGCCCCTTCCGGTCGCTTTGATGCGCGTTTTTGTTCTCGTGGGCGCATTGGTTGCCTGCGTGCACGCTGGCCTGTGGGCGCTTGCCCGCGAACAGACGACGGCTCCGAACTTCAGGGGCCAGCTCGCCAGCATCTCCTACACTCCGTTCGACGGCTCGGCTGATCCGCGCAACGGTGCGCCCAGCACCGCGAAGCAGATCCGCGACGATTTAAAGGCGCTCGCGCCCTACACCCGGACGATCCGCACCTATTCGTCGACCCACGGCTCCGACCAGATTCCGGCAATCGCCAACGAGTTCGGTCTGCGCGTCTCGCTCGGCATCTGGCTCGACAAGGACGCCAAGCGCAACGCGCGCGAGATCGAGGTCGCGATCGCCCTCGCCAAGCGTCACCGCAACATCGAAAGCATCGTCGTCGGCAACGAAACGGTTTACCGCGGCGAGCAGATCCCTCTTGAGAACCTCGGCTTGCGCGCCGACGAAGCCGACGCGCTGTCGCGCGAAGAGTCGCGTCGCCTGAGCGAAGCCAAGACGCCGGACGACCTGAAGTGGACGAAGGACGACATCAACGTCGTGCGTCTCGTGAAGGTCATTCAGCGAATCAAGCGCGAGACCGGCCTCCCGGTCACGACCGGTGAAATTCACAGCGTCTGGAGCTACCACCCGACGCTTGCCTCCGGCGTCGACTTCATCGGCACGCACGTCCTGCCCTACTGGGAAGGCATCCCCGCCAATGCTGCGGTCGATCAGGCCGTCCGCATCTACGACTCGCTCCGCCGCGCATACCCCGGCAAACGCGTGGTGATCGCCGAGTTCGGCTGGCCGAGCGCCGGCTACAACAAGCACGACGCCTATCCGGGCGAGGTTGCACAAGCCGAGGTCCTGCGCGACTTCCTTTCGCGCGCCGAAGCCATGGGCATCGATTACAACATCATCGAAGCCTACGATCAGCCGTGGAAGACCTTCGAAGGCGGCGTCGGCCCGTACTGGGGCATGTTCAACACCGACCGCGCGCCGAAGTTCGCCTGGAGCGGCCCGATCACATCACCGGATCACTGGAAGCTCGCGACCATCGCGGTGCTCATCGGCGTGCTGCTCTCGCTGCCTATCCTGACCCTCGCTGGTGCGACTGTCGGCCAGATCACTCTGCTCGCCGCCGCCGCGCACGCCGTCGGTAGCTGGTTCGCCATCGTCTTTGCATTCTGGAACGGCCACTACTTTGTGCCGGGCGCAGCCTTCGCCTTCGGCCTGGGCCTGCTCCTGCTTGTGCCGCTGATCCTCATCGCACTCGCTCGCGTCGAGGAGATCGCCGCGGTTGCTTTCGGCCGCGCGCCGAATCGCCTCGTCTCATCGCCGGCACTCGCGCCTGAAATGTCGGCGGCGCCGAAGGTGTCGATCCACATTCCGGCCTATCGCGAGCCGCCGGAGATGCTCAAGCTCACGCTCGATTCGATCGCACGGCTCGAGTATCCGAACTTCGAATGCATCGTCATCATCAACAACACGCCCGACCCGGCGTTCTGGCAGCCGGTCGAAGAGCACTGCCGCACGCTCGGCGAGCGCTTTAAGTTCATCCGCGAGGACAAGTGCCAGGGCTTCAAGGCGGGCGCGCTCCGCATCGCGCTGGCGCAAACCGCGCCCGACGCCGAGGTGATCGGCGTGCTCGACGCCGACTACGTCGTGCAGCCGACCTGGCTGAAGGACCTCGTGCCGCTGTTCGCCGATCCCAAGGTCGGCCTGATCCAGGCGCCGCAGGATCATCGCGACGGCGAGCGCAGCGTCATGCACCACGTCATGAACGGCGAATACGCCGGCTTCTTCGACATCGGCATGGTGCAGCGAAACGAGGCCAACGCGATCATCACACATGGCACCATGTGCCTGATCCGCCGCGCCGCGATGGAAGCCGCCGGCGGCTGGTCGAGCGACACGATCTGCGAGGACACCGATCTCGGCCTCACCATCCTCGAGCTCGGCTGGACCGCGCACTACACCAACCGCCGCTACGGCCATGGCCTGCTGCCGGACACGTATCTCTCGTACAAGCGCCAGCGCAACCGCTGGGCTTACGGCGGCTTCCAGATCCTCAAGAAGCACTGGAGGCGCTTCCTGCCCGGCGCGAGCCTGCTCACGCGTGAGCAAAAGCGCGAGTTCACGCTCGGCTGGCTGAACTGGCTCGGCGCCGAAAGCGTCGGCGTTGTGGTGGCGCTGATGAACCTGATCTGGGTTCCGATCGTCGTGTTCGTCGGAATTGCGATCCCGGACAAGATCCTGACGATCCCGATCCTTGCGGCATTCGTCGTCTCGATCACGCACTTCATCGCGCTTTATCGCCTGCGTGTCCGCATTCCGACGAGCCAGATGATCGGCGCGGCCTGTGCGGCTATGTCCGTGCAGTGGACGGTCGCACGCGCCGTCGCCGACGGTCTCGTGAAGGATCACCTGCCCTTCGTGGTCACCGCCAAGGGTGGCTCGGGCCGCCGCGGTCCGGATTTCCCGGCATTCTGGGAGGCCGTGATCGGTTCGCTGCTCGTGATCGGCGCGATTACGCTCTACGCCACGAATTACGAGCGCGTGCGCGAGATCAATCTGTTCGCGCTGGTGCTGGTGATCCAATCACTGCCGTTCCTGGCCTCGGTCGCGCTCGCCGCGCTCGAAGGCTCGCGCCTCAACAGCCTCGAGCTCTGGAGCGCGGTTGCAGGCAAGGCCCGCGCGATCGAGGGCAAGGTCGGCGAGCTTCTCTCGCGCCGCGCGGCGATCCCCGTCATGCCGGCGATCAGCGAAGCGCCTGTGATCGCGGCCGACAAGCAAGTCGAGACCGCGCAGTAGCTCTCTGTCGTCCCCGCGAAAGCGGGGACCCATGACCACGAAACTTTGTATTTGCGAGATGGATCCCCGCTTTCGCGGGGATGACAGCCGAGTTTTATCGGGCGCGCGTGCTAAGCGCGCAGCGCCGTTTCCACCAGCTTCACCCAATACGACGTGCCGACCGGGATCAGCTCGTCGTTGAAGTTGTAGGCCGGGTGGTGAAGACCTGCGCTGTCGCCGTTGCCGACGAAGATAAAGGCGCCGGGCCGCGCTTCCAGCATGAAGGAGAAGTCCTCCGCGCCCATCATCGGTGGCACGTCAATGTCGACGCGCTCCTTGCCGACGACATCGGAGGCGATCGCGGCGGCGAAATCCGTCTGCTGGTCGTGATTGATCGTCACCGGGTAGTCGCGCTTGTAGACCAGATTGGCCTTCGCGCCATAGAGCTTCGCGGTGCCTTCGACGATCTCGCGCAGCCGGCTCTCCACGATGTCGCGCGTCTGCGGCGACAGGCTGCGCGCGGTGCCGCTCAACCGCGCCGTTTGCGGGATGATGTTGTCGGCTGTGCCGGCATGGATCTGGCAGATCGACACCACGGCGGATTCCAGCGGATCGACGTTGCGCGAGACGATCGACTGGATCTGGTTGATGATCTGCGCGCTCACCAGCACGCTGTCGATCGACACGTGCGGGCGCGCCGCGTGGCCGCCAAGCCCCTCGATGTCGATGTAGATACGGTCCGCCGCCGCCATGATCGCGCCCGGCCGGATCGCGAAGTCGCCAACGGGCAGGCCGGGATAATTGTGCATCCCGTAAACCTCCTCGATGGCGAAGCGCTCCATCATGCCGTCCTTCACCATCTCGCGCCCGCCGCCGCCGCCCTCCTCGGCCGGCTGGAAGATCACGACCGCGTTGCCCGCGAAATTCCGCGTCTCGGCGAGATATTTAGCTGCGCCGAGCAGCATCGCGGTGTGGCCGTCGTGGCCGCAGGCGTGCATCTTGCCCGGGTTCTTGGATTGATACGGCAGGCCGGTCGCCTCGGTGATCGGCAGCGCGTCCATGTCGGCACGGAGCCCGATGGTGCGCGTGCCGCCGGCCTTCTTGCCCTTGATGACCGCGACCACGCCGGTGCGGCCGATCCCGGTCGTGACCTCGTCGCAGCCGAAGGCCTTGAGCTTCTCGGCCACGAAGCCGGCGGTGCGGTGCACGTCGAACAGGACTTCCGGGTGAGCGTGGATGTCCTGCCGCCAGGCTGCGATTTCGGGCATCAGGTCGGCAACGCGATTGATGATCGGCATCCAAAGCTCCTTGAGCGCCTCAAACGGCGCTCGAATCCATTCGTCCCGGCGAGGATCGGCCTAGCAAATCAATGCGACGGGGGAAGGTCAACCGGCCCAATCGGCGCAGAAGGGGTCAAAACTGCCCACAAGTGCGTGATATTGCGCGTGATTTTCGGGCTTGGAATGCGGCCGCAAGTCGCCTAATGGTGCGCCCCATACCGCCGGGCTTCTTTCGGCGAGCGCGTAGCTCAGATGGTAGAGCACCTGACTTTTAATCAGGTGGTCCTGGGTTCGAGTCCCAGCGCGCTCACCAAGACCATTTCGCTTCAGCGCGTCCCGGCTCACCGAAACACGCTACTTCGGATGGGCTAGCGGCACCACGAACGCCTCACGATCGCGGGCATCGATAGTTTCGTGCGCATCCGTATTCCGTTGTCGAACAACACATACCGACTTTGTCAGTCTTCCCCCATTTCCGTCGGCCTTGCGGCCAACCCGCAAAGGCGCAAACATTCTCCTCGCATCATTTCAGGAGATGCCATCATGTCGATACGATCTCTTGCGATCCTGTTGAGTGGTGCCGCACTGCTGGTCGCAGCGAATTCGGATTCCGCGCAGGCGGCGCGCAACCCCTATTCGTCCGTACGGCTGTACTGTCTCAAGAAGGTCGGCGCGTACTACAACCCCGGCACCGGACGGTACCGTTTCTATGGGGCCCGCAGCTCCGCGCACGTGCAGAGCTTCTACGATTGTCTCGATGCGCAGACCATAAATCGGCGCTAACGCGCGACCGATCTGCGATTTCTCGTCTTCGGATGCGCGAAACGCAGCCTGTTAACGCGCTGCTCAATTCCGCGGCACAAAATTTAGTAACAATTCCGTGCTAGGTTTCTTTCGTTCGGACCGAAGTGAAGCACCTCTCGAGTCCGCTTGGCCCCGCCGGTTGCGGGGCTTTTCTTTCATTCGCCGCCTAAATTCGCAGGCCGCTCAACTGGCCATCCGTCGAGAGTCGCTGTCGGCGGGGTGGAACACCCGCGTCAGCGCGTCGACGATAGGGAGCGTGCGTCCCTTCTCGATGTCACGGTTTACGTAGATCTCGACATGCATGTTGTCGAGCCGCGGCAAGAATGACTCGCGCGCGATTTTCAGACTGCCCGGCACCGCTCGTTGCGGCATCACGAAGTAGCCCATCCCTGAATGCGACGCCTCCATGATCGAGTTCATATCGGTGGCGGCAAAGACGCACCTGTACGCCACTCCCGCCTGCTCACAGGCTTTTCCTGTCATTTGATCCGATACGGATTCCGGCCAGCTCAACACCGGAAGCGGTTCGCCGAGCGTCATTTCAAAATTGCGCGCCGACGTCCACACCAGCGGCTCGGTCCATGACTCCTGCGCTTCGTCCGATGGTTCGACATTAAACGCCAGGATCACATCCAAGTGCCCTGCTCTCATCCGCTTTACGAGGTTCGATGAGCTGTCACAAAAGAATTGCACATTGTCCGACTGGTGTTCCCGCAAGGTCTGAATGGCCTTGCCGAGCAGCCCGCCTGAATAGAGCGTTGGCAGTCCGACCCGCAGGTTTTGAGCGGTCCCGCCCGACGCGCCAATGATCTGATCGTTCAGCGTCACGATCCGTCTGGCGTATTGGACGACGAATTCGCCCCTTTCGGTGAGGAGAAGGTGCGCTGCGCCTTTGACGAAGAGCTCCGCGCCGACGATCTGCTGAAGCCGCTTCATCTGCGCGCTGATAGCGGACTGCGTCAAACCAAGAACGGAGGCCGCCTTGGTGAAATTGCCGGCTTCAAGAATGACGATCAGCGACCGGAGCATCTCGATCGGTATATCGATCGGTCGTTTCATCAAGGACAATTTGCGTTTGATCGTCGCCTGCGAGCTCATTCGCGAGTACTCCGTTCGGGCGCCCCACTCGGTTTGACGCACGACAACGAACAGCACCACAATTTCTGTAACGGCGATTCGGGTGTACTGGGAAATTTTCGGGTCGCGGTGCTCAGATTGTGATCAGCCGATCGCGCAAGCCCAACGCGACGGCATGAACGCGGTTTGCTGCTCCGAGCTTCCGCATGGCGGAATAGATGTGTTCTTCGACCGTGCGCTGGCCGATTTTGAGAATTTCTCCGGTTTCCCAAGCCGATTTCCCGAGCGCGGCCCAGGTCAGCACCTCGCACTCGCGTTGCGTCAGCGGCGCCGGCGCATTGTTGTTGTGAAGCCGCGCTAGCCGTTCGTAAGCGTACAACACGATTGTGTGAAGGAACGCCGGCGCGGTCGCGCTGATATGCTTGCCCTGAAGCCAGGCGATTCCTTTTGTTCCGGTTGGTCCGCTGACCGGCACCATCAGTCCTTCGGCTAAGCCCGCATCGCGCAGCCCCGCGATGAGCCTCTCCGTTTTGTTTTCCGGATCTGGGGCGTCGAGATAGCGAAACGGATGGATCGTATTCTTCGCGTGCCTGATCGCGGCATCGATCTGCACGAAGTTGTTGTCGCGATAGTGGTCGAACCAGGCTTGCGGAATGTTCCTGGTCAACTCGACCTCTACGACCGTCTGATGCGGTTGCGGAATGCTGGCAAACGCAAAATGCTCAATGTCCCATAGCCCAAGGACATTCAACAAAGCCGCATTGACTTCAGATTCCGTCTTGAACTCGTTCAAGCGATCGATGAACTCGACGGCTTCCTGAAGCAGCATTCTTTTGCACCTCCCTTCGAAACGCGATGTCAAAGCCGCTACCGCGGAAAAACTGTAGCGTCGAAGCTTCGGCGCGCACGACCATGCGCACCACCTGCCGCCCCCGGCGAAGTTTTGCAGACCGATTGGTTTGTTCGCGCCGAACTTTGATGGGCTGCCGCCGAGCGCAAGATGCCTTGCCGGCTCGGCGCAACCGACCAAAGCTTTGATGCGCGGCCTATCTCAGAAAGTCATACCGATTTTTGTGAGTACAAAAAATTGTAAGCGATGAGAATCCACAACCTCGTAGACGCAACGGTTGTTGAGTACCGCTGATGTCGATGAAAATTCATGAGCTACAAATTCCCTATATGATTTGAAGAACGCCGTTCGAACATCTGCGCAACAATCCCAGAAACGAATCGTGGAATCCAAACGCGTTTGCGGATGTCGACATTTGCGAACGCCGCAGCAGCACGGCCTTCACTCTATTGGATGTGCCGCCACAGCCTGCAGAACCGCGCCCACGGAAATTTCGGAACCGACACCGCCAAGGACGCGTTGAAACCTGTCGCAATCCAAATCAGGAGGCTGCCTTGCGAACAGCCGAGATGTTCCGCGCTCGCGCGAACGAATGCATGCGTTTGGCCGAAACCATTCAAGACGGTGATCGGCAGGTTCTGGAACAGATTGCCCAGGCGTGGCTTTTCCTGGCCGATCGCGTTCCAGAGAACCAGACCGCTCCGACATTCCCCGCGAACGAAAACTCGGTGCACTAAAGGCCCCGAAGCGGGCTTCCATTCGCCAGGACAGCGAGAGAGTTCAGCGAGAGAATGCAAAGAACCCGGCGCACTGCTGCGCCGGGTTCTTTCGTTCGCAACGAAAATCGTCAGCAGCTCGGAAGCGTCGCGACGATCGACGGCGACACACCGCTGATCGAGCCGCCGCTGGCTCCACTGCTACCGCTCATGCCCGACGACCCGGACGTGTTCGAGCCGGTCGTGCCGGATGCGCTGCCTGACGATGCCGACTTCAACTGCACCTGACCGCTCGCGGTCTTGCAGTGTGTGGTCGGCGAGATGTTCTGATTGGCGGCACCCGGTGATCTCGGTGAGCTCGGCTGCATCGATCCTCCGCTGCCCGACTGAGCTGCGGCCGCCACCACACCTGCGCCGACGAGCGCAGTCGCAAGCAACACGGACTTCAAGGAAATCATGGGAGCACTCCCTAGGATGCTCCCCCCGACGAGTGTCAACGTAGAATCTTGCTGCCGCGTGCGACAAGCATAGAATTTTTCCGCTTCGCGGGAACGAAATCGCAGCGCCGCAATGCGAACACAGTGAAGCGAAGGCTCAGCGCCCGCCCATCGGCTTGTAACCGGAGTCCCCCATCGGTCGGTAACCGCTTCCGCCCATCGGTTGATACGAAGGCTTCGCCTGGTACGTCGTCACCGCCGTAAACCCGTTGGCATTCGGCGTGATGCGCGTGGTCGCGATGCCCTTGCTGGTTTCGGCGGTCGCGGTCTTGCCGTCCGGACTGATCACGGTCTTGACCGACTGCGCGTGTGCAGCCGGGGACGCGGCGAGAAACGTGAGAACCGTGAGAGCAGCAAGTCTGGTCATGGGCGCCTCCGTCGATCGCAGAGAGCCTCGCATGCCATCCTTGCACGCCGGTAAAGCCGAATGGTTTCCGCGCCTTGAAGACGATCGAAGAAAGTTATGACAGCTCCCCTCAGGCGCGGTCGCGGAATTTGCGGCGGCGCGGATGCGGGATCTTCCAGGCGACGACAACAGCCACGATGAACATGGAGAACGTGAGATAGCGCATCGCGGCTTCGCGCGAGTGCATCTGGTCGATGAATCCGTAGAACCAAGCAGCCGATAGAAGGGCCAGAAGAACCGCAGTTCCGAGGCGCATGTCCGGACCTTTCCGCCAAGCGAGAACCGCTTGGTAGCAGGCCGGTTTTGCGCAGCGCGATTCTGAACCCGGCTTAACCTTACCGGCGCGCTGCAACATTCGCATAAACAGAGGCGGACGCTCGGCGCGCCCGCCTCGCCAATCCGAGAAGATCCGCCGCCTCAGCTCGTCATACAGCTTCCGATCGCGGTCCAGCGTTTGGTTCCGGAAAGCTTTTCGCGTTGGGCCTTGTCGTTGCAAGCGCGCCACTTGTCCTTTTCCTTCGCCCAGGCGCCCTTCGCGTTATTCCACTGCTTGCGCGTCATGTCCTTGGTCTTATCCCACACGGTTGGTTCGGCTTTCTTGGCCGTGCGTTTCTCGGCCATCGTCTTCCGGTGCGTCACGCGATCGGAAGACTTCGCTTTGGTGTCGGACATCGTCGCGCTCGGCGCCGTGCCGGATGGCGAGACCTGTTGTGCGTGAACCGCACCCATAGGCAGCGCAATCGCGAAAACCGTTGCGATCACTGCCGTCGTCAGCCGAACCATGTGCATTCTCCGAAATAACATTCCCGTGTGCAGCGCAACAACCGCCGACAGATGCGATGACTTTGCAGCGAATCCAACGGCGAATTGCACCGCTGGTTCCATACAGGTCATCCGCTTTTCATTAAAGCGTCTCGGTGGCGCCATAGACTCCCCTCACCGTCGCCCGCGTGAAAGGGGATAGGCGTGAGGACGGGACGGACCGAAACAGGAGGAGGACGGAGCATGTCGCTACCGAGTGCAACGCCCGCAATGCTTGCTTTCGCCCGCTACTTCAGCCGGCCCTGCTGCCCCCAGTGTGGAGAGGAACAGATCGTTCCCGAGCACTCCGAGTTCGCTGGCCAAGGCCGCGTTCGCCACACCTGGACTTGTGACGATTGTGGAGCCGAATTCCGCACCGCCGTGCGGTTCGGAAAGCGAGCAGCCTAGTAACGCCAGACTGCTGCAACATAAATGGACGCGCACACCGTGCGCGTCCATTAGCATTGCGGGATTGTACTACGGCAGGTTCGCGATCTTCCGCGCGTCACCGGTCAGTTCGAGAATGTGCAGCCCGGTGTTGGCGCGATCGACGACATAGACGTAGCCGCGATCATCAGTCTCCAGGTTGTTGCTCTGGATCGCAACCTTGCAGCGATCCTGGCCGTCGACCTTGATACAGCGCTTGTCGGTCGCTTCGGTGATCGACGGGATGAAGTAGCCGATCTCCTTCGGCTGATACGGATTGCGAATATCGACCGCGCGCACGCCGGCATTGAAGTAGGTGATGAACGCCACCTTCTTGTAGAAGACCGGCGCGGTGCTCTCGTTCGAGGAATGCGCGCCAAAGCGCCCGCCGCGGTCGCAGAAATTGCCGCTCGCCTCCGGGACCTGGAAGTTCGAGACCACCATCGGCCGCGACTCGATCGTGACGTCGACGAACCAGACCATCTGCCGCTCTTCCTGGCATTCGTTGCGGATCTGCTCGTCCACGATCATGACGATATCGCGCAGCTTGCCGTCCTTGTCCTTGGCGAATTCAGGGATTGGCATCTTCGGAAGTGGCACCGTGGTGTGCGCACCATTGGTCGGCATCATGTTGAGTTCGCTCACCACCGGGTAGCGCAGGTTGGCAGCGGTCGGCTCCTTCGGACCGTTCAGAAGTTTTTCGCGGTCGACGATTTGCATGACGCCGCCCTTGTTGGTGCCGTAGCCGAAATAGATGCGGTTGCCCTGCGGCCCGGTCGAGATCATCCCGTGCAGATCGGTCGGAACGGTGCCGGTCGTGCCGGGCTCTTGGCCGACCAGACCGAAATCGCGAATTTTAACGGGCTTGGCCGGATCGCTGAGATCGACCACCTCGGTCATGCGCCGCGCGCGCCAGTCTTTGACGCCGGAGACAAGGTAGGCAATTCCGGTGTCGCACTCCCACCAGCTTTTGTGGGTGTCCTTAAGATTCCAGCTCGGTCGTGAGACGAGCTTGGGCGCCGCCGGATCCGCGACGTTCCATATCTCGTGCCCCTGTCCGCCGAAGCTCCGGAGCAGATAAACGGCATTGGGATCGCCCTTCGGCAGGCTCTTGCCGTCGCAGACGCGCGTCATCTGCGCGCCGCCCTGTTCGTAGGTGCCCTCTTGTCCCGGAAGATGGACAAGATATTTGGGCTTCGCGGGATCGGTCACATCGACGATCGAGGTGCCGTTGAACTCTGGCTGGCCGGTTATTGGATTGACCGGCTTCTTGACCGCATCCGAGCCGCCATGGTGCCCGATATAGGCGATGTAGCGGTTGCCCTGCTTGTGGATCGTGGGCTGATACGCGCTGCGCGCCTGCAGGTCGTTCATGCCGACCAGCCGCATATTGCTGGCTTCCGGCGGATCGCCGACCTTCGGCCCTTCGGCGGACGCTGGCGACAGCATGGTGGCGGCAAAAAGACTGGCTGCGAGCGCAGGCAGCAAGCGGACGTGTGACATCATCATGATCCTCCCAAATCGCGCGGCCCTCTGACGGGGCATTGCGCTTCGGCAGGAATCATAAAGCCGCGCCCGGTGTCCGGCCAGCCGGTATTTGGCTGATCGGAACCGAGCGCGGCTTTAGATTGTGCGGCGACCTACTGGCGTTCGATGCCGGCGCGCTTGATGACGTCGCCCCACTTGACGATGTCGGACTTCAGCCGAGCGTCGATCTCCGCAGGCGTCGATGCTTTCAGATCGATGCCAAGCTCGATCGCACGCTTCTTGAGGTCCGCGTCAACCAACTCCTCACGCAGCCCCTTGTTGAGCGTGTCGATCACCGCCTGCGGTGTGCCGGCGGGCGCATACATCGCGTTCCACGACACCACTTCGAAGTTCGGCACGGTCTTGATCGCGGACGGCACCTCCGGCATCGCCGGCGACGGCGTCGGGCCGCTCCAGGCCAGCGCGCGGGTCTTGTTGTCCTGAAGGCCCGGCTTCAGCGCGGCGTAGAAGTCGATCACCATGTCGACATCGTTGCGCAGAAGCGCGACAACGGCCTCGCCGGTCGTGCGCGACGGCACGATCACGAAGTCGAGGCCAGCGGTCGACTTGAACAGCTCGGCGGTCAGATGCTGCGTCGAACCGGCTGTGATGGTGGCGACGTTGAGTTTGCCCGGCTTCTCCTTCGCGGCCTTGATCCAGTCTTCCAGCGTCTTGTAGGGCGACGCTGCGTTGACCAACAGCAGGCACTCGAACGTGCCGATGCTCGACACCGGCACGAAATCCTTCAGCGGATCGTACGGCAGGCTCTTGAACAGCGGCACGCTGATCGCGTTGCCGTTGGTCAGCAGCGCCATCGCATAGCCGTCGTTGCCGGCCTGAAGCACCGCGCGCGCGGCGCTGATGCCGCCCGCGCCCGGCATGTTCTCGACCACGAGGCGCTGGCCAAGCTTGTCGCCGAGCTTCTCTGCGACGAGGCGCGAGGTGGTATCGGCGACGCCGCCCGCGCCGAACGGCAGAATGAAGCGGATCGGCTTGGTTGGATACGCCTGCGCCTGCGCAATATGCGGAGCGGCGATCGCGGCCAGCGGGGACACAGCCAGCGCCTTGCAGATGTCGCGGCGCGACGGCTTATTCAACATACTCATCAAACTCATCCTGTTTTGACCCATTTTCGCAGGCGGTTTAGCGCGGTTTTCGGCCCTGCCACAAGATGCGCCATCGCGCGTATTGCCGCGCCGGAAACTGCCCAAAATAAAGCCGCGCCCCAAAAAGAGGCGCGGCTTCAGGCTCGACGACAATTTTTAGGCCAGCGCCTTCTTCACCCGTTCCGGTGTGAACGGCGTGTGCCGCAAGCGGACACCCGTGAGCGCAAAAATTGCGTTCGAGACGGCGGGCGCAATGAGCGGCGTCGACATCTGGCCGGCGCCGGTCGGATGGTTGTCGGTCTGGATCAGCTCGACGTGGATCTCCGGCACCTCGTTCATGCGCGGCAGCATGTAGTCGTAGAAGTTCGACTGCTCGACCGCACCGTTCTTGATCGAGATGCGTTCGCTCAACGTCATGCCGAGACCGTAGACCGTGCTGCCTTCGGTCTGCGCGATGATGTTGTCGGGCTGGATCGCTACGCCGCAATCAATGGTGCACCAGAAATTGTGCACCTTGATCTGGCCGGTGGAGCGATTGACCGAAACCTCGGCGATGCCGGCGACCTGACTGCCGGAATAGTCGATGTAGGCGAGACCCAACCCGCGCCCCTCGCGCTTCTTGCCCCACTCGGCCATCTGCGCGACACGCTCGACCGCCTTGTGGGCGCGCGGCGTGCCTTTCAGCAGCTCGAGCCGGAACGCCACCGGGTCGACACCGCGCTTGTGCGCGACCTCGTCCATGAACGTCTCGGTCGCGAACTTGTTGGCAGTCACGCCGATGCCGCGCAGCGGATTGGTGCGGACGCCGGTGTCACGGTAGAGCTGCTCGACGAGCTGATGCGGCACGTCGTAGCCGTTCAGATCGGTGCCGGCCATCACCATGCCGTCCCGTCCGCCGGCCGCCTGGAACCGCACAGGATCCATGAACGGCGTGATGCGATCTGCCGCGAGGCGATGGTGCCAAGCCGTGAGCTTGCCCCCAGCATCGAAGCCGGCACGCAGGTAATGCGCCGACAGCGGACGGAAGCGCCCGTTGTGCACGTCGTCCTCGCGCGTCCACATCACCTTGACCGGCTTGCCGACCTCCTTGGACAGCATCACTGCGTCGACGATGAAATCGACATCGCGGTTGCCGCGACGTCCGAAGCCGCCGCCCATCAGGAGGTCATGCAGCTTCACGCGGTCGCGCGGGATGCCGAGGAACTTGGCCGGCGCCTCCGTGGCCGTGGTCTGGCTTTGCGTGCCAGCCCAGATTTCGACCGCATCGCCCGACGGCGACACCGAGGCGACTGCATTCAGCGGCTCCATCTGCGCGTGATAGGCGTAGTCGCAGCGATATTCCGCCTCGACCATGCTGGCAGCCTTCTGGATCTCGCCGCGCGCATTGCCCTTCGCACTCCAGTCGCGTGCCGGCGCCGCCAGGTTCTTCGCGCTCGCGGCAAAGGCGTCCTGTCCCTTGTCGCTGTCAAAGCCCCAGGCTGTGCCGGTTCGTGTCCAGGTGACAGAGTCGTCGAGCGCGCGGCGCGCCTCCAGCGCCGCCCACGCGGTATCGGCCACCACGCCGACGCCATGTGGCAACCGAATGATTGCGGTGACACCGGGCACCGCCTTGGCTTTCTTGTCGGCGATCTTGTCCGGCACCGATCCTTCGACCGGCGCACGCAGCACAGTGCCGTACACCATGCCCGGCACCTGAATGTCGATGCCGTATTGCGCGGTGCCGTTGACTTTGCTTGGCAGTTCGATCCGCATCACGTCCTTGCCGATCAGACGGAACGCGGACGGCTTCTTGAGCTGATCCGGCTTGATCTCCGGCGCCTTGGCCGGCACTTCGGCAACGGCGGCGATGTCGCCATAAGAAAGCTTACGGCCGGACTTGGCATGCACCACCATGCTCGGCTCGGTCGTCAGCTCCTCGACTGGTACGCCAAGCTTTTTCGCGGCGTTGTCGAGCAGCACGCGGCGCACCTGGGCGCCCATGATCCGCAGTGGCGTGTAGTAGCTCGTCACCGCATTCGAGCCCGCAGTGTACATCATGCCGCCGAAGCCCGGATTGCCGTAGATCGCATCGAGCGGCGGCGCGGGCACGATCCGCACCTTGTTCCAGTCGGCGTCGAGTTCCTCGGCGATGATGAGCGGCAGCGAGGTCATCGACCCCTGCCCCATCTCGGTCGCAGCCGACATGATGGTGACTGTGCCGTCGGGCGCGATGCTCACCCACGGGCTCAACGTCTGGCCGGTGCGCTCGCCGGCGAGCACAGCGGCGTCCGCTTGACCGCCAAGCGCGACGGCGAATGTCAGACCGGCCGCTCCGACCATCACCTGACGGCGGGAGAGCGCTTTTTCAAAGCTCTTGATGTGCTGGTTCATGTCACGCCTCCTTCGAGGCGCGCTCAACCGCGCGCACGATGCGTTGATAAGTACCGCAGCGGCAGATGTTCGTGCTCATGTGCTCGACGATCTGCTCGCGGGTCGGCTTCGGATTGGTCTTCAGAAGGTCGGCCGCACTCATGATCTGGCCGGACTGGCAGTAGCCGCATTGCGGCACGCGTTCGGCAAGCCAGGCCTTTTGCAGCTTGTGCGATGAGTCCGGCGACAGGCCCTCGATCGTCGTGATCGACTTGCCGGAGACCTCCGACACCTGCGTTTGGCAGGAGAAGGCGCGCTTGCCGTCGACGTGGACCATGCAGGCGCCGCACAAACCGGTACCGCATCCGTATTTGGTGCCGGTCAGCTTGAGGCCCTCGCGGATCACCCACAGCAGCGGTGTCGAAGGCGGTGCGTCGGTCGACGTCGCCTTCCCGTTCACAGTGAAATTCGTGGCCATGAGATCCTCCCATAGCCGTCCAAAGGACGGCGTCACTTCGTTTGCCTATGGCCCACGCGGAGCTAGAGCCGTCGTGGGCCTGTTTCGAACCTGTTATGCGAGCGCCTTTTTCACGCGGTCGACCGTGAACGGCAGATCGCGGATGCGTTTTCCAGTGGCATGGGCGAAAGCGTTGGCGATCGCCGCAACCGCCGGCCCCTGTGATCCTTCGCCCGCGCCGGACGGGCGCTGGTCAGGCCGGTTGATGAGTTCGACCGTGATCTTCGGCACCTCGGGCATGGTCATGATCGGATAGGTCGACCAGTCCCTGGAGATGATGCCGTTCTTGTCGAACTTCACCCCCTCGTGCAGCGTCCAACTTGCCGACTGGATGATGCCGCCTTCGGTCTGCATCGCGAGGCCCGTCGGGTTGATGACGAGGCCGGCGTCGATGGCCGACCACACCTGCGAGACGCGCACGCGTCCGCTCGCGCGGTCCACCTCGATGTCCGCCACACAGGCGACGTAGCAGGCAAGATTCTTGTATTTCGAGAACGCGATGCCGCGCCCGCGCGTGCCGTCGCCCTTCGCGTTCGGCTGCCAGCCGGACATGCGCGCGACCGTCTCGATCACCGCCTTCGCCCGCGGGTCCTTCAGATGCGCGAGCCGGAACGCGACCGGATCGGCATTCGCCGCCGCGGCCAATTCGTCCATGAAGGATTCCGACGCGAACACGTTGGCGTAGGCGCCGAGCGTGCGCAGCGCCGACGTGCGGATCGGCATTACGTCGCGCAGGAAATGATGCACAACCTTCTGGTTCGGGAAGTCGTAGAGCGGGATCGCGTTGCGGTCGCCGCCGCCCGCCGGCTGCGGCGGGCTGGTCATCTGGCCCATCTTCATGGGCTCAGCCAGATACCAGGCCGCCAGCACATTCGAGCCGTCGGTCGATTGCGGACGCGTCGAATGCGAATTGCTCCACAGTTCGTATTGCCAGTCCGCGATCTTGCCGTCGGCGTCGAGCGAGGCCTTGACCTGCATCGCCATCGCCGGTCCGTAGGGCTCCCAGCCGAACTCGTCGTCGCGCATCCATTGCAGCCGCACCGGACGGCCGGGCGCGCCTCGCGCGAGCAGCGCGGCATCGAGCGCCACGTCGTCGGCGCCGTTGTGGCCGTAACAGCCCGAGCCCTCGACGTGGACGCAGCGGACCTGGTTCGCCGGCATCTTCAGCGCCTTCATCAGTTCGGCGCGCAGCGGGAACACGCCCTGCGAATGCGTCCACACCGTCATCGTGCCGTCGCGGAATTCCGCGAGCGCGGCGGACGGTCCGATCGACGCGTGCGCCATGTAGGGTTTGGTGTAGGTCGCTTCCAGCGTCTTGGCTCCAGTAGCCGCGCTGGCCAGCACCGGTCCCTGCTTGTTGCTGATCACCTGATCGACGCTCGGCAGCGATTTCAAGTGCGCGTAGATCGTGTTCGGATCGGGCAGTTCCGGACCGAGCTTCCACTTCGCACCCTTGATCAGCGCCTCGCGCGCCTTGATCGCCTGCTCCTCGCGCTCGGCGACCACGCCGAGGAACGAGCCGTCACGAACGACCGCGATCACGCCCGGAATTTTCTTCGCGCCTTCCTCATCGAAGGACTCCAGCGTCGAGCCCGCGCGCGGCGGGCGCACCACGCGGCCGTGCACCATGCCCTGCGGCCGCATGTCCTGGACGTAGCTCGCCCCGCCGAACACTTTTGCCGGGATATCGAGCCGCGCGACGTGCTGACCGACGATCTTGTGGTCCGCCGGGCTCTTCGGCGCAACCTTGCCGGTCGCCTCGCGCTTGAGATCTGTTTCGGCGGCAAGTTCGCCGTAACCGACCTTGCGGCCGTCAGGTGCCGTGATCGTCCCGTCGGCGACTTTCAAGGTCGCCGCTTCAGCGCCGAGCTTCTTCGCCGCGAGATCGACCAGGATCGCGCGCACCTCCGCGCCGGCAAGACGCAACGCCAGCCCTGAATTCTCGATCGACTGGCTGCCCGCGGTCATGCCTTCGTTCGGCGTCTGGCCGGTGTCGCCGGAGATCATCTTGAGCTTCGCAATCGGTAGATCGAGCTCTTCCGCCGCGATCTGCGCGAGCGAGGTCAGGATGCCCTGCCCGAGCTCCACCTTGCCGGTGAACACGGTCGCGGTGCCGTCCGGATTGATGCGGAGCCACGCACTCAACAGCCGGTTGCCGCTCAGGCTCCCCGGCAGCGGCGGCGGAGCGCTCTGCCCGAGCATCTCGGACGGATCGAGCGAGAAGGCCAGAACGATACCACCCAGACCCTTTGCAAATGTGCGGCGAGAAACGATGGGGGCGTTCATGGTCAGGTCCTCCCCATCTCGCGGCTGGCGCGCAGCACGGCACTGATGATGCGATTGTGAGTCCCGCAGCGACAGAGGTTGCCGGAGAGCGCCTCTTTCACATCGGCCTCGGTCGCCTTCGGATTGCGGTCGAGCAACTCCTTGGCCGACATGATCATGCCGGAGACGCAGTAACCGCACTGCGCGGCCTGTTCCTCGATGAAGGCCTTTTGCAGCGGGTGCGGCTTGTCCGGCGTGCCGAGCCCTTCCAGCGTGGTCACTTCAGAATTGCCGACGGAGCTGATCGCGGTGATGCAGGACCGCACCGGCTTACCGTCGATCAGCACCGTGCAGGCGCCGCATTGCGCCAGTCCGCAGCCGAATTTGGCGCCGTTCAGGGCGAGATCGTTGCGCAGAACATAGAGCAGCGGGGTGTCCGGCTCGGCCGGAACCGCGCGGCTGGCTCCATTGACCTTGATGGTCACGGCCATGGGCATGCTCCCTATATGGACCGGCGCTTGCGGGCACACCGCTGCGCCATGTTTTTGAATTGGTCCCATTTTGCGCCCCGAAATGGGGCGGCGTCGAGGCCCATTACGGCGGATTGCCCCAATCCCCACGCCAGGATATTCCGCTCGCACGACGGGCCGTGATCCGCTAGGGTCCGCGCCATTAACCGGCGGGGGCGCCACCGATGAAGGTTCTGGCCACGGCTCTTGGTCTTGCGGTTCTTCTGTCCGCAGCCGCCGGCTATCTGCGCCGCGATGACGCGCCTGTGCTGCGCGACATCCACTACAGCAAAGACATCGATTATTCGGTGAGCGCTGTGAAGCGCAGCCCGCACACGCTCGAGCCGTTCACAAAGCCGGCAGATCGCCCTTAGCCCAGCCTTCTTTGGTCTGTGCACAGAACGCGGCAAAGGTGCCGCGCTCGATGGCGTCGCGCATGCCCTGCATCAACGTCTGGTAGTAGGCCAGATTGATCGAGGACAGCAGCGTCTGTCCGAGCATCTCCTGAACCCGAAAGAGATGATGCAGATAGGCGCGTGAATAGGTGCGCGTCGCCTCGTGCGGGCTTTCGGCATCGATCGGGCGCGGATCGTCGCGGTGCCGCGCGTTGTCGAGGTTGATCTGGCCGAACCGGCTGAACACCGCACCGTGGCGGCCATTGCGAGTGGGCATCACGCAGTCGAACATGTCGATGCCCCGCGCCACGGCTTCCATCAGGTCTTCCGGTGTCCCGACGCCCATCAGGTAACGCGGTTTGTCGGCGGGCAATTGCGCTGCCGTCTCCTCGACCACACGCAGCATCACCTCCTGCGGCTCGCCAACCGCGAGCCCGCCGATGGCGTAGCCGGGGAATCCGATATCGACGAGCGCCTTGGCGCTCCGCGCCCGCAATTCCGCATCGTCGCCGCCCTGCACGATGCCGAACAGCGCGTAACCTTCGCGGTCGCGGCCCTCGAACGCCCGTTTGCACCGCTCTGCCCAGCGGATTGAAAGCTCCATCGCGCGCTCGATCTCGGGGCGAGCGTTCGGCAGCTTGATGCACTCGTCGAGCTGCATGGAAATGTCTGCGCCGAGCAGCGCTTGGATTTCGACCGCACGCTCGGGCGTAAGGTCAAACATCGTGCCGTCGATGTGCGAGCGGAACGTCACACCCTTCTCGGTGAGCTTCCGCAACGCGGAGAGCGACATCACCTGGAAGCCGCCGGAGTCGGTCAGGATCGGCCCCGACCAGTTCATGAACTTGTGCAACCCGCCGAGCGAAGCGATCCGCTCCGGACCCGGCCGCAGCATCAGATGGTAGGTGTTGGCGAGGACGATATCGGCGCCCGAGCGCTTCACCTCATCGAACGGCACCGCCTTTACCGTCGCCTGCGTGCCGACCGGCATGAAGGCTGGCGTGCGGATCGCGCCATGCGGCGTCACGACCTCGCCGCGCCTGGCGCGGCCGTCGGTTGCGATGAGCTTGTAGGAAAATGCCGTCATGCTGCCGCGCGATGTAGCAAACAGGCGTCACCATAGGAATAGAAACGATAGCCGGACGCGATGGCATGGGTGTAGGCGCGTTTCATTGTCTCAAGCCCGCTGAACGCCGACACCAGCATGAACAGCGTCGAGCGCGGCAGATGGAAATTCGTGAACATCAGGTCCACCGCCTTGAAGCGATAGCCGGGTGTGATGAAGATCGACGTTTCGTCGGCAAACGGCCGGATCGTGCCGTCATCGGCTGCGGCGCTTTCCAGCGTCCGCAGCGAGGTCGAGCCGATCGCGATGATCCGCCCTCCGTTCTTGCGCGCCGCGTTCAGCGCATTCGCCGTCTCGGCGGTCACCACCGCGTGCTCCGCGTGCATCTTGTGGTCCGTGGTGTCGTCCGCATGGACCGGCAGGAACGTCCCCGGCCCCACGTGCAGCGTGACCTTGTGAACGCCGACGCCGCGCGCGGACAGCCGCGCCATCAGGTCGTCGGTGAAATGCAACCCTGCCGTCGGCGCCGCGACAGAGCCTTCGTCGCGCGCAAACAAGGTTTGGTAATCGGCGTTGTCCTGCTCGTCGGGCTTCCGTTTCGACGCAATATAAGGCGGCAGCGGCATGTCGCCCCGCTCCTCGATCGCCTGATCGAGCACGGCGCCGTGGAACGCGAACGACAGCGTCACCAGCCCGCCCTCGCCCTTGCTCTCGACCGTGGCGTCCAACTGGCCGAGGAAGCAGACCTTGCCTTCCTCGCCGAACCGCACCACGTCGCCCGGCTCGAGCTTCTTCGCCGGCTTCACGAATGCGTTCCACCGCGAGCCGTCGAGCCGCCGCACCAGCGTCGCCTCGATCTTCGGCTCGGTGTCGCGGCCGATCCGGCGGCCGCTGAGCCGCGCGCGGATCACCTTGGTGTCGTTGACCACCAGCGCGTCGCCCGCGCGGAGCAAGTCCGGCAGGTCGCGCACGATGCGGTCTTCTGTTTCAGGGCTCGCGCCCGGATGCACGACCATCAGCCGCGCGGCCTCGCGCGGCGAGACTGGCCGCAGCGCGATCCGCTCGGGCGGAAGCTCGAAATCGAAAAAGTCCGTGCGCATTCTACAAAGACAGATGCCCCGCTTTCGCGGGGCATCACAAGTCCGAAGTTTGCAGGCCGTTAGGCCGCCATCGTCGCCTTGATGATCTTGTCCGGATCGCGGACCGGCTCGCCGCGCTTGATCTGGTCGACGTTTTCCATGCCCTCGATCACCTTGCCCCAGACCGTGTACTGGCGGTCCAGGAACGTGGCGTCGTCGAACACGATGAAGAACTGGCTGTCGCCCGAGTTCGGGTCGTTGGCGCGTGCCATCGAGACGACGCCGCGCACGTGCGGCTCGGCGTTGAACTCGGCCTTCAGCTTCTTGCCCGAGCCGCCGGTGCCGGTGCCGTTCGGGCAGCCGGTCTGCGCCATGAATCCGTCGATCACGCGATGGAACACGATGCCGTCGTAGAAGCCATCACGCACCAATTCCTTGATCCGTGCCACATGCCCCGGCGCGAGGTCGGGGCGCATCTCGATCACCACGTTGCCCTTGGTGGTCTCGAGGATCATCGTGTCTTCAGGCTTTGCCATCACTTATACCTTTCGTTCTTTTCGCGTGTCGTGGAAACGGAACAACATCGGACGGCCCGCAATCGCGTGACCTAGACTTTCGGAAACCGGCAGCGGCGAACAGAGCTTGAGCGCATCGAGCAGCACGCCGTGATAGATCGCACGCTCCTCCGCCGAGACGTTCTTGCTCTGGTATGTAATCTTCGCACCGAAGATTTCACCACTGCGTTTGAAGCTGAGAAGGACCGTAAGGTCCATCCCCGTATTGATCTCGCTGATCGGCGGCCATTTCCAGCAGCCGCGCATCGCATTCGCGATATCATTGAGCGTGTTGAGCGGCCCCTTCGGCGCCATCGCCGCCTCTGGGTCCATCGGCCGGCTCTGGATCGTGAACCGCAGCCCGTAGTCGTAGAGCAGCTCGGGCGCGCAGGGTTCATGATGGAACACGCTACAAGCCGCTTCCGCCGGTTGCGGCCCTGGACCCAAGGCCGCAACCACAAGTCCGGCGAGTGCGAGCGTGCCCTTCATCGCCGCTCCGTGTTGATCTCCTTACTTCGCGTCGGCCGCGACCTGCACGCGGGTCATCTTGTCAGGATCGGTGACGGTACCGCCCTGCGAACCCGGAGGCGCCTTCTTGAGCTTGTCGACCACGTCCATGCCCTGCACGACCTCGCCGATCACCGTGTACTGGTTGTTCAGGCTCGAACCTTCCGCGAACATGATGAAGAACTGCGAGTTCGCGCTATCGACGCTGTCGCCGCGCCGCGCCATGCCGACGATGCCGCGCTTGAACGGCACGTTGGAGAACTCCTGCTTCAGGTTCGGATATTTCGAACCGCCGGTGCCGTTGAAGTTCTGGCCGTCGCCGGTCTGCGCCATGAAGCCGTCCATCACGCGGTGGAACGGCACGTTGTCGTAGAATTTCTCGCGCGCGAGCTGCTTCAACCGCGCGGCGTGCTGCGGAGCGATGTCGGTGCGCAGCTTGACGATGATACGGCCCTTGGTGGTGTCGATGATCAGCGCATTCTGCGGATCGACGCCCGCGGGCAAGCGCGGCGCTTGCTGCTGCGCGACCGCAGGCGCGGCGCAGGCGAGCGCGATGAGGGCTGCGGCGAAAAGACGGATCATGGGTTCTCCAAACGGTTCGGGCTTGTCGAGATCAGCCGGCTTTGCCGGTGAACTTCTTGGTCAGGCGGGCCGCGACCTGCGGCGGCACAAAGGCCGAAACGTCGCCACCCATCGCTGCGATCTGCCGCACCAAAGTGGCGGTGATCGGGCGGACGCCGGGCGAGGCCGGCAGGAAGACGGTCTGCACCTCCGGCGCCATGGTGCCGTTCATGCCAGCCATCTGCATCTCGTAGTCGAAATCGCTGCCGTCGCGCAGGCCGCGGACCAGGATGGTCGCGCCGGCACGCTTGGCGGCCGTTACCACCAGGTCGGCGAAGGTCGTGTAAGTGATCTCGCAGCCGGTTTGCTTCCACATCGGCGCACAGATCTCCTCCAGCATCGCCAGCCGCTCGTCGGTCGAGAACAACGGCGTCTTGCCGGGGTGGATTCCGACCGCCAGCACCAGCCTGTCGGCAAGCTTGGTGGCCTGCCGTACGACGTCGAGGTGTCCGTTGGTGACCGGATCGAACGATCCGGCATAGAGGGCGATCCGAGGCATAAGGCGGGTCTAACCCGCCCAAAAGGGCCCGGCAAGGCGGCTATGGGGGTAATCCGCCTTCGAAAACGAACGTTTCGAAGGCGTTTTCAGGCAAGACCGCCCCTCTCGAAAATATTTGCGGAACCCGTGAACCCAAACCGGGACTGGCGCGACTACTGCGCAAGAGGCCGTGGAAGGGCCTGCTGACAGGGGCGTGCCATGAAATTCTATCCCAAGACCATTTCGGCTGTTGCGGCTGCCGCCGCAATCGCTGGTGCCCTCACCATTTGGCCCGGCGCGAGCGACCCGGTCGCCGCGTCCGTGAACAACGGCAAGAGCGACCGCCTGGACACCCGCGCCATTGGCACCAAGTGCTCCGAGCAGGCTTGGCCGTTCTATGAAAACAACTGCGTCCGAGACCGCCGTGAGGCGATGGGTCAAGTGACCAGAGAGGTGCGCGTGGTTGTCGCCGATCGCGCCACTGTCGAGATTTCCGCCCAGAGGCGGGCCGAGGCCGACGCCACCAAGCACGTCGTTCAGGCTCCGGCTCCTGCGAAGCGGACCGTGAAGTAAAGCTCCTCGTCCTCCCCCACACGACGACAGAGCTTATGGACAGGCAGCGCTCCCCGGCGCTGCCTGTTCGCCTTTCAGAAAGACCGTTCAGACCTTCGCGCCGGGCTTCACATCCACGACAACGCCGGCGCGCGCGCCGATCTCCGCGCCCTCGCCGACCATGAGATGGTCCGCGACGCCCGCCTGCCGCCCGAGCACGACGTGATCGCCCAGCGTGACATGGGCCGCGATGCCACTTTGCGCGACGAGACGGCAATGCCGGCCGACCATCGCGTCGTTGGCAATCTGCACGAGATTGTCGATCTTCGTTTTTTCGCCGATCACCGTGTCACCGCTCGCGCCACGGTCTATCACCGCACCCGCGCCGATCTCGCAGCCGTCCTGGATGATGACCCGGCCACCAGGTTGTCCGTTCTGCCCGATCCGGCAACCGGCATGGATCGTGACGCCATCGCCGATGAAGGTGTGCGTGATGGTGACGCTCGCGCCGATCATGCAGTTGCGGCCGATCTGCACATCGGGGCCGATGACGGCCGTCGCGCCGATCAGCGTACCGCTGCCGATGCCCGCACGCGGACCGATCACCGCGCCCGGATCGATGGCAACGTGATCCTCAACCTTCGCGCTCGGATGCACGATCGCGCCCGGCGGCTCGCCGGTCACCTCGAACGGCGACGGCGGGCGCACATAGCGCGGCGGCGGTTTCGGCGTCTTGGTCACGGTCAGACTTCTACCCCAGTCGCGTCATAAGTGAACAGCCAGTCGTAACGCGCCCGCACCTTGTCCGGCTGCCATTCCCGCGTGACGTAGGCCTCCGCCCCCTCGGCGTTGGCGAGGTCCGGATTGTGGAAACGCCGGCCGTTTTCCGCCGAGCCCTCAACCACACGGTTGGCGCGCGCCATCCTCGCCTTCTCATAGGCATGCAGCGCATCGGTTTCGATGCCGTACTTCTTGATGCAACGCGCCAGCACAACGCCGTCCTCGAGCGCCATCACCGCGCCCTGCGCCAGCATTGGCAGCATCGAGTGGCAGGCGTCGCCGAGCAGCGCAACGCGGTCCTTGATCCACGTTTCCATCGGCGGCCGCGCGAACAGCGCCCACTTGTAGGGAACGTCCACCGCGCGGATACACGCGTGGATCGCCGGATTCCATGTCCTGAAATCGTTGGTGAACTCGTCCTTCGTGCCCTGCACGGTCCAGGACTCCACGCGCCAATCGTCGCGCTCCAACAACCCGACAAAGTTCAGCAGCGTTCCGCCGCGCACCGGATACTGCACAACGTGACCGCCCGGACCGACCCAGTTGGTCCCGAAATCCATCTTCACGCCATCCGGCACCTGATCGCGAGGGATCAGCCCGCGCCATGCCACGATGCCGGTGAACTCCGGTCGGTCCGCGCCCCACAGCGCGCTACGCACGCGCGATTGCACGCCGTCGGCGCCGATCACGATGGACGCGCTCGCGCTCGTGCCGTTCTCGAACGTCATGGTGACGGTGTCGCCGCTCTGCGAAACGTCCACGCATTTGCGGCCGAGCACGATCGCATCCGGCTTCATGCGACGGATCGCATCGAGCAGCACCTTATGCATGTCGCCGCGGTGGAACATCATGTAAGGCGAGCCGTAGCGCTCGACCGACTCCGCGCCGAGATCGAACAGCTTCCAGGTCTGCCCCGTACTCCAGAGCCGGATTTCCTTTCCGGCAACGACCACGCCGACCTTCTCGATCTCGGGCCCCAGACCCAGCGAATAGAGCACCCGGGTTCCGTTCGGCGAGATCTGCACGCCCGCGCCGAGTTCGCGCAGTTCGGCCGCCTGCTCATAGACCTCGACGTCGATGCCCTGTCGCAGCAGCGCCAGCGCCGCCGTCAACCCGCCGATGCCCGCGCCGACAATTGCAACCGTCCCAGACATTTCCCGCCCTGTGATGCCAAGCCTGTGATTCAGAGCCGCACCCGCTTGTGCCGCATGGTCCCGGCTTAATACCCTACCCGTAACAGCGTGCGCAGCGGGCTTGAAGCCCAGGAAGAACAACGCTGACAGGCGCGCCGCGGGAAACCGCAGACTGGGTGGAAGCATGGTTCGCGTCGTCGCAGCCGTGGGCTTTTTTCTCGCCGCCGCCTTTGGCGCGGTCGCGCAGACCTATCCGACGAAACCCATTCGCCTGATCGTGCCTTTCGGCGCGGGCGGGCCCGTCGATGTGATGGGCCGGCTCGTCGCGCAGCGCCTGTCGAACACGGTCGGCGCGATGGTCGTGGAGAACCGTCCCGGCGCGGGCGGCATGCTTGGCGCCCGCGCGGTCGCGACCGCCGAGCCTGACGGCTACACCTTGATGGTTGCGAGCTCCACCACGATGGGTGTGAGTCCGAACCTCTACAAAAATCTCGACTTCGATCCGGTGAAGGGCTTCGCGCCGATTGCGCTGATCTCCAGCGTACCCTTCGTGCTGGTGGTTCGCCCCGCGCTGCCGATCCACAACACGCAGGAGTTCATCGATTACGCCAAGACGCATCCAGGCAAGCTCAACTTCGGATTCCCGACTGGCACGTTGCCGCACCTGACCGGCGAGTTGTTCCGCCTGCGCACCGTCATCGAGCCGGTGTTCATCCCCTACAAGGCCGCCGCCAACACCATCACCGATCTGATCGGCGGCCAGATCGATTTCGCCTTCGAGCCCGCATCCGTGCTGCTCTCGCACATCCAAGACGAGAAGGTGCGGCCGATCGCTGTGACGAGTCCGCAGCGGCTCAAGCAAATCCCCGACGTGCCGGCGCTGGCCGAAACCGTGCCGGGCTTCGTCTCGATATCCTGGAGCGGGATCGTCGCGCCCGCAGGCACGCCTGCGCCGATCATCCAGAAGCTCAACACCGCCATCAACGCAGAGCTCGGTACCGGCGAGATGGCCGCAACGCTTACGCGCCTAGCCGCCGACGTGCGGCCCGGCACACCGCAGGATTTCGCCGCCTTCATCGCCGACGAGGCGCCGAAATGGGCCGAAGTCGTCAAATCATCTGGCATGAAATTGGAATGAACGAGGGAATGGGAATGATCCGCAGACGTGAATTTCTCGCCGGTGCTGCCGCTGCACTGAGTGTCGCTCCCGCGCGAGCGCAGGCCGCGTTTCCGAACCGGCCGATCCGGCTGATCGTCCCCTTTCCGCCCGGCGGCCCGCTCGACGTGATGGGCCGGCTCGTCGCCCAGCGTCTTTCGACCACGCTCGGCCAGGTCTTCGTCGACAACAAGCCCGGCGCGGGCGGCACGCTCGCCGGCCGGGAAACCGCACGTTCCGATCCCGACGGCTACACGTTGCTGATGGGAAGCTCGGCCGCGCTCGCCATCGGCCCCGCGCTTTATCGCGAGAACACCGGCTACGATCCGCTCAAGAGCTTCGTGCCGGTCGCGATGGTGTCGAGCGTGCCCTACGTGATGATCGCGGCGGCCAACACGCCGTTCAAATCGGTGCAGGACGTGCTTGCTCATGCGAAAGCGCATCCGGGCGAGCTCAACTTCGGAGTCCCCAACGGCGCGCCGCCGCACATGCTTGCCGAGATGTTCAAGATGAGCACCGGCGCCAACATCGTCACCGTGCCCTATCGCGGCGCGTCCACGCTGATCACCGACATGCTCGCGGGCCGGCTCCAGCTCGGCTTCGAAACCACCTCCGTGATGTTCGGCCATCTCAACGACGGCAAGATCCGCGGCCTCGCGGTCATTCGCGACCAGCGCCTTGCCGAACTGCCGGAACTGCCGACGATGGTCGAGAGCGGCGTGAAGGACGTCATCGGTTCGTCGTGGTCCGGCGTGGTCGCGCCCGCCGGCACGCCGCCGGAGATCGTGACCAAGATCCGCAACGAGATCGTCGCGGGCCTGCGCGCGTCCGAGATCGCCGACCGGCTCAAGATCATGGCTGCCGACCCCGTGTTCATGTCGCAGGATGAAATGGCGAAGTTCCTCGCCGACGAATATCACCGCATCGGCGCGATCATGCGCGCCGCCAATGTCAAAGCCGATTGACGATGAAGCGGATCGCCCTCGCCGTCCTGCTCGCGTTTGCTGCAACCGCAGCATCCGCGCAGGACAAGTATCCGAGCCGCCCCATCAAGATCATCGTGCCGACGCCCGCGGGGGGCCCGGTCGATGTGGTGGCGCGGCTCACGGCGCAATCCCTGTCCGGCACCATCGGCCAGAGCGTGGTGGTGGACAACCGCCCCGGCGCGGGCAACACGCTCGGCTCGAAGGAGGCGGCGCGCTCAGACCCGGACGGCTACACGCTGCTCTATTCCAGCGTCAGCGGGCTGATCCTCTCGCCGCTTATTCAGAAAGATCCCGGCTACGATCCGGTGACGAGCTTCGCCCCGATCGCACCAGTCGGCACCGGCACCACCATCCTCGTGGTGCATCCGTCATTCCCGGCAAAGACCGTGCAGGAACTGGTCGCCTACGCGAAGGCCAATCCCGGCAAGGTCAACTTCTCCTCCGGCGGCGTCGGCGTGCTGCCGCACATGATCGGCGAGATGTTCAAGTCGCGTGCCGGCATCGACATCGTGCACGTGCCCTATCGTGGCGGCGGCCCGTCGATTCAAGACGTCGTGGCGGGCAACATCCAGATGACCTTCGAAGGCACCGGAGTGCTCCTTCCTCTCGTCAACGCCGGCAAGCTGCGCGTGCTCGCGACCGTCTCGCCCAAACGCCTGCCGGAGTTGGCGGACATTCCGACCATGGAAGAGGTCGGCTATCCGGGCTTCGTTTCGCAGAGCTGGACCGGCTTACTCGCGCCGGCCGGAACCGCCCCCGATGTCGTCAACAAGCTGAACGCGCAGATCAACGACGCGCTCAAGAGCAAGCCATTCGTCGAAGCATTGGCCAAGCTCGGCGCCGATCCGCTCGGCGGCTCGCCGCAGGAATTCGCGGCATTGATCAAGGCCGACATCGGCCGCTGGCAACCGCTGGTGAAGGCGCTTAATCTCAAGACCGAATGATGCGCTCCGCTCTCGTTCTCGCCGTCCTCCTGTTCGCTATCCCGGCGCAGGCCCAAACCGCGCCGACGGCCCAGGAGATCGCGGTCTATGCGGGCCTGCACGAGGCCGCGGCGAAGAATGACGTGGCCGAGATCGAGCAGCTCATCAAGGATGGCGAGAAGCCCAACATCCAGGATTCCAAAAGTCGCACGCCGCTTCACGTCGCGGCCTACCTGAAGAGATACGACGCGGCTCGCGCGCTGCTGAAGCTCGGCGCCAACCCGAACGCGCTCGAGATCGACCGCTACGACATCGTCACCATCGCATCGGTCGCCAACGACATCGAGATGCTCAAGCTCGCGCTCGAGGGCGGCGCCAGCGCCAAGAACATCACCAGCCGCTACGACGGCACCGCGCTGATTGCCGCCGCTCACGCCGGCCATCCCGAGGTCGTGAAAATCCTGATCGCGGCCAAGGCGCCGCTCAACCACGTCAACAATCTCGGCTGGACCGCGCTGATGGAAGCCATCGTGCTCGGCAACGGCAGCAAGAATTACATCGAGATCGTGAGGGCGCTGGTCGATGCCAACGCCGACGTGAACGTCGCCGACCGCCAGGGCACCACACCGCTCCAGCACGCCCGCCGCCGCGGTTACACCGAGATGGCGCGCATCATCGAGAATGCCGGCGGCCGGTAGCGGCGGCCTCGACGCGGGCGTACAACTCTCGTCCCGCCTCCGCCATTTCAGGCCGCACATCCCATGTCCGAAGCCCGCCTCGAACTCAGCATCGCCCTCTCCGACAACGAGAACACGCGCCCTCTCCTCGACGGCGAAGTCACCGCCGAAGGCATCACGCTCTTCCCGACCGCCGTGCATCCGTCCGAGATGTTCTGGCGGCAGTTGAAGTTCGCCGACTTCGACGTCTCCGAAATGTCGATGTCCTCGCTCCTCATCGCGACCGCGCGCGGCAAGACGCCGTGGGTCGCGCTGCCTGTGTTCACCTCGCGCGAGTTCTTCCACACACGCATTCTCGTCACCGCTGCGTCCGGCATCACCAAGCCCGAACAACTCCGAGGCAAACGCATCGGCGTGCCGGAGTATCAGCAGACCGCGGCGCTGTGGGCGCGCGGCGCGCTCGAGCACGAGTTCGGCGTCAAGCCGAGCGAGGTCACCTGGTTCATGGAACGTCCGGCCGAGAAGAGCCACGGCGGCGAAGCCTTCGCGCCGCCTCCCGGCGTCACGGTCAACCGCATCTCGCCCGAGACCAGCATGGGCGAGATGCTGATCAAGGGCGAACTCGACGGCACGCTGCGCTACCTCTCCCACAACAATCTGGTCGACCGCAGCCGCCTCGATCTGTCGTCGGACCCGCGCATCAAGCCGCTGTTCGCCGACCGCGCCGCCGAAGGCCGGCGCTACTACGCCAAGACCGGCATCTATCCGATCAACCACGCGGTCGTGGTGCGCCGCGCGCTGCTCGAACGCCATCCCTGGCTCGCGCTCAACCTCTACACCGTGTTTGCCAAGGCGCGCGCCGAGGTGGTCCGCCGCGGCAACCTGCTGCTGAAGCCCTACCGGGAGCTCGGCCTCATCGGCGGCGAGACCCAGAAGGCGCTCGCAATCGACCCGATGGCCTACGGCATCAAAGCCTCGCGCACGGTTCTGGAGACCATCGCGCAATACAACTTCGAACAGGGCCTGACCCCGCGTAAAGTGGCCCTGGAGGAGCTGTTTGCTCCCCAAACCCTGGACCTGTGAGACCCCGCCACCGCACCGGAATAGGGATTGCGTTAACCATCTAAGTGGCGGAAAATACAGTCTGTTCCCCCGCGTATGGATGGGAGGCATTGATGCGCAAAGGAATGTTGGCGGCCGCCGCATTGGCCCTGCTTGCGGCGTTCTCGTTCGGCCCGACGCCGGCCAAGGCGATCGTCCTGTCCGCTCCGGCGGCCTTGCAGGACGCCGTCAAGGACGCCGACGTCGCCACCCCCGTGAACTACTACGGCTACCGGCCTTACTACGGCGGCGGCTACGGCTATCGACCCTACTACCGTCCGTATTACCGGCCGTACTATCGGCCCTATTACGGCTACCGGCCCTACTACGGCGGCGGCTACGGCTATCGTCCGTACTACCGGCCTTACTACGGCTATGGTGGCGGCTACGGCTACTACCGGCCCTATTATCGTCCGTACTACCGGCCGTATTACCCGTACGTGCCGCCGCCTTGGGTGTCCGGCCCGTACTACTGATCGGACCGAACCGCTAAAACGAAACGGCCCCGCCGCGAGACGGGGCCGTTTTGTATTTCGCGCGCGCTCGTCGGCTCAGCCTTCGCCGTCGCCGCCCTCTTCGCCGATGCGCTCGACCGAGACGACCTTCTCGCCTTCGGCGGTGTCGAACACGATGACGCCCTGCGTCGAGCGTCCGGCGATGCGGATGCCGTTCACCGGGCAACGGATCAATTGTCCGCCGTCGGTGACCAGCATGATCTGATCGCTTTCCTCGACCGGGAACGACGCCGCAAGCTGCCCGGTCTTGCCGGTCACGGACATGGCTGTGATGCCTTTGCCGCCGCGGCCCGTGGTCCGGTACTCGTAAGACGACGTGCGCTTGCCAAAGCCATTCTCAGACAACGTGAGCACGAACTGCTCGGCGGCCGAAAGCTCGACGTAACGCTGCTCTCCCAGCTCGATCGCGCCCGCCGCCGTATCTTCGGCATCGACCGCTGCCCCCTCCGGCTCGTCGCCGTTCTGGCCGCGACGCACCGCGTTGGCGCGCTTCAGGTAAGCCGCGCGCTCCTCGCTCTCGACGTGGGTGTGCTTGAGGATCGACAGCGAAATGACCTTGTCGCCTTCGGCGAGATTGATGCCGCGCACGCCCATCGAGGTGCGACCGGTGAACACGCGCACCTCCGGCACCGCGAAGCGGATGCACTGGCCGGCGGCGGTCGTCAGCACCACGTCGTCCTTCTCGGTGCAGATCTGCACGTCGAGGATCGCCTCGCCGTCATCGAGCTTCATCGCGATGATGCCCGAGCGGCGCACGTCGACGAAATCCGACAGCTTGTTGCGGCGGACGGAACCCTTGGTGGTCGCGAACATCACGTCGAGGTTCGCCCAGGAGCTTTCGTCCTCCGGCAGCGGCATGATCGTCGTCATGCGCTCGTCCTGCGCGATCGGCAGAATATTGATCAGCGGCTTGCCGCGCGCCTGGGGAGCTGCGGCCGGCAGGCGCCAGACCTTCTCCTTGTACACGCGGCCGAGCGAGGTGAAGTACAGCACCGGCGTGTGCGTGTTGGCCACGAACAGCCGCGACACGAAATCCTCGTCGCGCGTCTGCATGCCGGCGCGGCCCTTGCCGCCGCGCCTCTGCGCCCGGTAGGTCGAGAGCGGCACGCGCTTGACGTAACCCAGGTGAGACACGGTGACGACCATGTCCTCGCGCTGGATCAGGTCCTCGTCGTCCATCTCGCCTTCCTGCTCGACGATGACGGTGCGGCGCGGCGTGGCGAATTCGGTTTTGACGGCGATGAGCTCGTCCTTGACGATCGCCTGCACGCGCGCACGCGAACGCAGGATGTCGAGATAGTCGGTGATCTCGGCAGCGAGCTTGTCGAGTTCGTCCTTGATCTCGTCGCGGCCCAGCGCCGTGAGGCGTTGCAGGCGGAGATCGAGGATCGCCTTGGTTTGCTCGGCGGTCAGCCGCACGGTGCCGTCGGCGGCGAGCTTGTGGCGCGGGTCGTCGATCAGCGCAATCAGCTCGGCCGCGGTCGCGGCCGGCCAGTCGCGGCTCATCAAGGCGTCGCGGGCTTCGTTGGCGTCCTTGGACGCACGGATCAGCCGGATCACCTCGTCGATGTTGGCGACGGCGATGCCGAGGCCGACCAAGATGTGAGCGCGGTCGCGCGCTTTCGCGAGGCGGAACTTGGTGCGGCGGGACACGACCTCTTCGCGGAACGCCACGAAGGCGACCAGCATGTCCTTCAAATTCATCGTCAGCGGGCGGCCGCCGTCGAGCGCCACCACGTTCGCGCCGAACGTCGATTGCAGCGGCGTGAAGCGGTAGAGCTGATTCAGCACCACGTCCGCCATCGCATCGCGCTTCAACTCGACCACCACGCGATAGCCTTGACGGTCGGACTCGTCGCGCAGCTCCGAGATGCCCTCGATCTTCTTCTCGCGCACCAGTTCGGCGATGCGCTCGATCATCGAAGCCTTGTTCACCTGGTACGGGATCTCCGAGACGACGATCGCCTCGCGGTCCTTGCGGATGGTCTCGATCTCGACCTTGCCGCGCATCACGATCGAGCCGCGGCCGAGGTGATAGGCCGCGCGAATGCCGGCGCGGCCGAGGATGATGCCGCCGGTCGGGAAATCCGGGCCCGGAATGATGTTGATGAGGTCGTCGATGCTGGTCGCCGGATCGTTGATCAGCGCGATGCAGCCGTCGATCACCTCGCCGAGATTGTGCGGCGGGATGTTGGTCGCCATGCCGACGGCGATGCCGCCGGCGCCGTTGACCAGAAGATTGGGGAAGCGCGCCGGCATGACGACCGGCTCGTGCTCGTTGCCGTCGTAGTTCGGCTGGAAGTCGACCGTGTCCTCATCGATGTCGGCAAGGATCGACATCGCGGGCTTCGCCAGACGGCATTCCGTGTAGCGCATCGCCGCCGCCGGATCGCCGTCGACCGAGCCGAAGTTGCCCTGTCCGTCGATCAGCATCAGGCGCATGGAGAAATCCTGCGCCATGCGCACCAGCGCGTCGTAGATCGCGCTGTCGCCGTGCGGGTGATATTTACCCATCACGTCGCCGACCACGCGGGCCGACTTCACGTATTTCTTGTCGGGCGTATGGCCCTGCTCGTGCATCGAGAACAGGATGCGCCGATGCACCGGCTTGAGGCCGTCGCGCACGTCAGGCAGCGCACGCGACACGATCACGCTCATCGCGTAATCGAGGTACGAGCGCTTCATTTCCTCCGTGATCGAAACCGGGCGCACGTCCGAGGGCGGCTGTCCCCCGGCGGAGGGATTTTCAACGTCTGACAATGCTTAAGTCCTGAGTGGAATCCCGGATCGGGAAACGCGAATCCTACGCTGGTTTTTGATAGCTGATTCAAGCGTTCGAAGCCACATGAAACAGCACGCAATACCTGGGAATTCTTCGTTTTAATTCAAGGTGTTGGAGCCCAGTAAGACAGCGTCAAGACCGCCGCCCCGAAGTTGCCGCAACGGACGCAAATTTCGCGCGTCCGTTGACCCTGCGGCAGCACGGTTCTACCTCCCTCTCATGCCGCTCGAATTCCTCATCTCAGCGCTGGTGACGTTGTTCGTCGTGGTCGATCCCGTCGGCCTCGTGCCGGCATTCCTCGCTGTCACCGAAGGGCTTTCGGAGAAGCAGCGCCGCGAGGTCGCGTTGCGCGCCTCGCTGATCGCGGCGGCGATCCTGTTCGGCGCGGCGATCGGCGGTGATTGGCTGCTGCGCCAGCTTGGCATCTCGCTGCCGGCCTTCCGCATCGCCGGCGGACTGCTCCTGTTCGCCATCGCCTTCGAGATGGTGTTCGACCTGCGTCAGGCGCGCGAGAGCAAATCCGCCGAAGACGCGGTGGAGGAGCACGTCCACCACATCGCCGCCTTCCCGCTCGCCATTCCGCTGCTGGCGGGCCCAGGCGCCATCACCGCCGTGATCCTGCTCACTGGCCAAGCCGCCGGACGGCCGGTGTGGCTTGCCTTCCTGTTCGGCGTCATCGCCGCCGTGACGCTTGCGAGCTTCCTGTGCTTCTGCGCCGCGGGCCGCATCGCGCGGTTCATGGGCATCACTGGCAATGTCGTGCTGTCGCGCTTGCTCGGCGTGATCCTCGCAGCGCTCGCCGTACAATACGTCGTCGATGGCGTCCGCATAGCGTTCGGCGTCTGAGTGCGACACAGCGCGACGTTAAGGCTTTCCTAACCATATTCCGCTACCAAAAATGCGGGGCGACACATCCGGGATCGAGCATCCCTTGGAGATGTGTCATGGCCGTATCCGGCATCTCGTCGTCGAGCGTCGGCAGTTCGCAGCAAGCGTCCGAACAGCAGCAGCTTCGCCAGGAGCTGATGCAACTCGCCCGTAGCATCAATTCTGGCGATCTGACGGGCGCGCAAAAAGCCTATGACGCGCTCAGCCAGTCGCAGACCGGCAGCGACAGCAACAATCCGCTTTCGCAGGCGCTCGGCCAGATTGGTCAGGCGCTGCAATCCGGCGATCTCACCGGCGCGCAAAAGGCGCTCGACGGAATGAAGCAGGCGCTGCAAGGCGCGCATCGCGGCCATCATCGCCATCACAAGCCGGATACGCCGCCACCGGACGCAGCATCCCCGTCGCAGACGTCGAGCGCCGCGGTCGCGCCCGGTGTCGGCGGCGTGCTCGACACCACCGCTTAGACCTCTTCCCCATCCGACGTGTCACGCATCGAGGTGAGATGCCATGGCTGTGCTGTGCCCAACGCTCGGCGATCCCGACGCCGCCCCCGCGCTTCCGAGCGCCTTTCAAATCCGTTCCGCCAAGCCCGGCGATGTCCCCATGCTGATGGTGCTCAAGCAAAAGATGCTGATCGAGGAAGGCGTCCCGACGGGACTCCAGGGCACCGTGCTCGATTGGCTCCTGCAAGGCTTCGGCCCCACACCGAGCTACACCGCACACGTCGCCGAACACGACGGCCAGGTCATCGGCATCGTGATCTTCAACGAGCGCCGGATCGCCGGATGGACGCGGCCTTCGATTTACGTTCAGGACCTCTATGTCGAGCCTGAGCATCGCCGCCGCGGCCTCGGCCGTGCGTTGCTCGCAGGGGTCGCCGGCGCGGCACGCGACCGCGGCGCCGCCTATGTCGAACTCAACGTGCGTGACGAGAACCCGGCGCGGCAGCTCTACCACCGCACCGGCTTTGAGATGGTGCCGCACTGTCTCGTCTACGTGCTCGGCGGACAGGCGCTGCTCGACTTCGCGAACTCCGCGGCCGAATTGCTGATGCTTGCCGGGATGTGAACGGGCCAGCCGACGATCGGGCTATTTGCACACGCGCCGGGTTGGCTGCCACGAAACGACCTGAAGCGCCGTGCCGCCACAGACCCCGGGCTGGCCGGTCTTCCGGCCCACCACTTTGACCCCGGTGCCTATCGTGATCGGCGTGACGGAACTCAAGACGTAGGCCGTTCCGCGAAAGTGCACACCGATGCAAAACGGCGGAACGTGTGTGGTGCAGCCGCTGATCCTGACGACGTCGCTGGCCCTTGCCCTCCTCGCCGCTTCAGCCGCGGTGGTGGTGAGTACCGACACCGCACAAAGCGCAGCGCCCATTGCGAACAGTCGAGCGACGTTCATCGGAGCCTCCGTTTGCAAGCCGTCGATTGCGGCCCATCGATTACAGCAAGCCTGCGATCGGACCCGCAACCTGAATGCGTCAGATCGGTTTCCAGACCATGAGCGCGAAGATCGCGATCACGCCCGCAAACGCTGGCCAGCCGAGCCAGAACCATATCCGGAAGAGTTTGAAGTAACGCTCTGGGAGTGCAGCGCTATCGCGCGCCGCGGTGGCTGCGAGATCGCGCAGTTTGATCTGGATCCAGACCACCGGCAGCCAGCACAGCCCGACGAACACATAGAGCGCGATCGAGGCCCGAAACCAGAAGAGATCGGCTGGATATCCGGCGATCCAGGCCATTGCCATGCCGGTGATCGGCTGCACGACCACGGCCGTTGCGGTGAATAGCGCATCGGCAATCACGACGCTGCGTGCGGTCGCGGCGATCGCCGCAGAATCGCGCGTCCGGTGCGCCATGAGCATGAAGAACGCGATGCCGAGCCCGGTGCCGAACAACACCGTGCTGCCCAGGATGTGAACGAGCTTCAGTGCGAGATAGAGATCGCCCACAAGCGCCCTTGCCCCGATGGTGTACGCCCGCGATCTTAACCGGAGCGCCCCGAACCAACGAGCGCCCAAACGAAAATGCCCGGCGCGTCCGCCGGGCATTTCGCATCACGCAACGCAACGATACGCGTTACGGCACAACACACTCAGAACGGAATCTCGTCGTCCATGTCGCCGCGCTTGCCACCGCCACCGGCCATCGCCGGCTGACGCCGCGGCGCGCTCGCGCCGGACGAGCCGAAATCGTTGTTGTCTGAGAAATCCGATCCGCCACCGCCCGCGCCGCCACTGCGGCCATCGAGCATGGTCAGCGTCGAGTTGAAGCCCTGGAGCACCACCTCGGTCGAGTATTTCTCGTTGCCGTCCTTGTCGGTGTATTTGCGCGTCTGGAGCTGGCCTTCGAGATAAACCTTCGCGCCCTTCTTCAGATATTGCTCGGCGATCTTGGCGAGACCTTCGCTGAAGATCACCACGCGATGCCACTCGGTCTTCTCCTTGCGCTCGCCGGTGTTCTTGTCGCGCCAGCTCTCCGACGTCGCGACGCTCAGGTTCGCGATCGGACGGCCGTCCTGGGTGCGGCGGATTTCCGGATCCTTGCCGAGATTACCGACCAGGATCACCTTGTTCACCGAACCTGCCATGAGAACCTCCAACTCAACGGCCCGGCATCCTGCCGCGCCTGCCATCCACGATGGCTCCAATACGCGTGCCGCCGCACGGCCGCACGCCAAACTCTGCCGCTAACCTAAGCTTCGGCCCTGCTCCCACAAGAAAACCCCGTCCCTTCGGCCGGGTTTTCCACGCATGCTTTGTTCTCTTTTTGTTCTACAGCAGTTGGGTGGGCCACGCAAGCCGTCGGAGCGACGATCCCGGATTTCCGATACCAAGCCCTCCTCCAAACCTCGTCGCTTCGATTTCAGGGTGTTGCAATTTTAACACCCGCGCCGCCCGCGACTCAGTCTTTCCCTGTGGACAACCGGTCGGACCTGCTGTGGACGGCTGTGAAGAAACTTGGGGACCTTCCATCGATGAGCCAGCAAAGCGGACAATTTGCAGTCGCCCTGTCGGCTTTGGATAACTCCGGCGGAATTATCCACACGCCGCGGTCATCCACAGGCCGTGCACAGGTTCGGTTGTGGATCGGCGGCGAGCTCAAGCTGCGGCTGATCTCTCCTGCGCCGCCACTTGCTTCAGCTCCCAGCGAGAATTCGTCGCTCGAGCGGCTCTCGCGCGGCGTCGCGGCGGTCTGGCGGCGCGTTATCCCCACGACTCCCGATATTCACAGCTCGCACCGTTGAGTGCGGTCTCACGCGCGTCGCGTCCACGCCGTCCGCGCATCCCGAGTGCGCGGACGAAGGAGACACCCATGATGAAGAAGCTGCTGCTCGCCTGTGCCGCGCTCTCGGCCCTCGCCGGTGCCTCCGCAACGTCGGCGCTCGCCGCCGATATGCCGCCCAGCATGCCGCCGCCGCGCAGCGCGGCGCTCGTTCCCTTCTTCACCTGGAACGGCCTCTATCTCGGCATCAACGCCGGCTACGGCTTCGGCCGTTCGAGCTGGGCCGACAACACCACCGGCGCCTCGACTGGCACCTTCAACGTCAACGGCGCCACCGTCGGCGGCACACTCGGCTACAATGTGCAGCTTCAATCCTTGGTGTTCGGCCTTGAGACCGACTTCAACTGGAGCGCCATGAAGGGTTCGACCAACACGAACTGCGGCGCGAACTGCACCACCTCCAACACCTGGCTCGGCACCGCGCGCGGCCGCGTCGGCTACGCGTTCGATCGCTTTCTGCCCTATCTCACGGCGGGCCTGGCCTACGGCAACGTGAAGATCTCGAACGATCTCGGCGGCGCGGCTTCGACCACGCGCGTCGGCTGGGCAGCCGGCGGCGGCCTCGAATACGCGTTCCTCAACAACTGGAGCGCCAAGCTCGAATATCTCTACGCCGATCTCGGCAAGGCGACCTGCGACGTCACCTGCTCCGGCGGCGATCCGTTCGACGTGAAATTCTCAGCGCACATCATTCGCGGCGGCGTGAACTACAGGTTCTGAGCACGCCGACGCTTACAGCGCGCGAAACATCACCAGCGCGTCGACGTATCCGCATAGCGGATGATTGAACGCGCCCGGCAAGCGTCCGACGATTGCAAAGCCCAGCGATTGCCAAAGCTTCACCGCGCGTTCGTTGGTGCTGACCACGAAGTTGAACTGCATGGCGCGGAAGCCGCGCGATCGCGCATGCGCCAGCGAATGCTCACACATCGCCCGCGCGATGCCGCGGCCGGTCGCGCCCGCGTCGGTCATGTAGCCGCAATTCGCCACATGGCAGCCGCCGCCGGCCTGATTGGCGCGGATGTAGTAGGTGCCGACGATCCGCCCGCCATCCTCAGCGACGAACGTCTCCCTGTCCGCTCCCATCCAGTACGCCAGGGCCTGCGCCTCGCTCATATCGCGCGGGAGCGCGTAGGTTTGGCCGGCCCCGATGGTCGGCCCGATGATCGACCAGATCGCGACCGCGTCGTCCTTTGTCGCGGGCCGGATCAGCATGACACCCGGCCCAAAACGCATTTCTTTCGGTATTTCAACATCCGCTGCCTGTTCTTTTCGCAGATCGCTTGAGGAGAGCGCAGAAAATACCAATCTTTCAATGCGTTACTGCGGCACTTTTCGTGCTGTTTATTTAGCCAAGTGTTGCACTTCAGTTACGCTGGAAACCACGTATTCCAGCTACAACCAAGCTCATAAAAGCACGTGCCCTTTGGGAGTTCGTCATGAAGCGTCTATTGCTTGCAAGCGTTGGTCTTGTTGCCCTCGCGTCTTCGTCCTTCGCGGCCGATCTGCCGCGCCGCATGGAACCGGTCCGCACGCCGGTCGCGCTGCCCTTCACCTGGACCGGCTTCTACGCCGGTGTGAACCTCGGCGGCGCCTTCACGAGCAATAGCGGCGGAAGCGGCAGCGGCGTCATCGGCGGCGGCCAGATCGGCTACAACTATCAGGTCAGCAACATCGTCTTCGGCATCGAGACCGACATCCAGGGTTCGAGCCAGAGCGGCTCCAACACCCTGGTCGGCTTCGGCGTAACCCTCGCCGACTCCCAGAAGCTCACCTGGTTCGGCACGACGCGCGTCCGCGTCGGCGTCGCGATGGATCGCTGGCTGCCCTACATCACCGGCGGCGTCGCCTACGGCACGCGCAGCTTCAGCGGCACGGCGTCGGGTGCGGCGACTGGCACGTACAGCGCGAGCAACACCTCGGTCGGCTACGCGCTCGGCGCTGGCGTCGACTACGCGTTCAATCAGAACTGGAGCGCCCGCCTCGAATATCTCTTCACCTCGCTCCCGGGCACGACGAACACCTATCCGCTCACGGGCGGCACGGCGATCGTGGGCTACGGCCGGCTCCAGAACAACATCGTCCGCGCCGCGGTGAACTACCGCTTCTAATCGCGACACGGCCGCAAAATTTGCGATGAAGATGAAAGAGCCGGCTTCTCGCCGGCTCTTTTGTTTTGGGCGCTTCCGCGACAGCGCGCCATCTTTCAAAGTTTCATTGTCACAATTCCGCCATATGCGCTCCGCGTTTCCGCCTTCTGGAACCAACGCACTGTTGCCCGCGCGCGACTGCGTTTCACACGCGACGAGCGTAGAAGGACGCCAGCGCATCAAGTCACAGGCGGGAACCGCCGGGGTGTGCGGAGGAACTGGAATGAAGAACTTCTTCGCTGGCGCGACGCTGCTCGCCCTTGCTGCGGCTTCGCCCGCGTTCGCCGCCGATCTTCCGGCCCGCATGCCGACCAAGGCTCCGGTCGCCGTGGCGCCGGTTTACAACTGGAGCGGCTGGTACATCGGTATCAACGCCGGCGGCGCGTTCGGCCGTTCGAACTGGAGCAACGCCGCTGCCACGACGGGCAACTTCAATGTGAGCGGCGCCATGGTCGGCGGCACGATCGGCGCCAACTGGCAGACCGGCGCGTGGGTCGTCGGCCTCGAAGGCGACGGCGACTGGGCCAACATCAAGGGCTCGACCACCACGGCTTGCCCGCTCGGCTGCGACACCAAGAGCAACTTCCTCGCCACCGTGCGTGGCCGCGTCGGCTACGCGGGCTTCGGTCCGGTTCTGCCGTACCTGACGGGCGGTCTCGCCGTCGGCGACATTGAGGCGCGTAGCAGCCTTGGTTCGTCCACCACCACCCGCGCGGGCTGGACTGTCGGCACCGGCGTCGAGTGGGCCGTTGTCGGTCCGTGGACCGCGAAGGTCGAGTATCTCTACGCCGATCTCGGCAAGGCCTCGTGCCCGACCGGGATTTGCAGCATCGCGGCTCCGACCGACGTCAAGCTGACCGAGAACATCGTCCGCGCCGGCCTGAACTACCGCTTCGGCGGAGCGATGCGCTAAGCGTTTTCTGAAGGGGATGGGGAAAGGGCCGGCCTTGTTGCCGGCCCTTTTTTATTGGCAGCAGCGTGCCGTGCGGCCCGGCTTTTCCCCACTTTTCGCGCACCCGATCTTTTCCGCCGGAATTTGGTGCGGCGCACTGGCAAAGCGCACGTGTTCTCACTACGTTCACGGGGCTTATTTCCGGCAGGTCCCATGAACGATCTCTTCGACAAGAGCCGGCGAGCCGGCGCCCGCACTTCTGACACCAGAGCCGCTGAAGCCCGCGCAGCCCACGACCGCCGCGTGATCTCGATCCGCGGCGCGCGCGAGCACAATCTCAAGAACGTCGACGTCGAGTTTCCGCGCGACCAGTTGATCGTGTTCACCGGCCTGTCCGGTTCCGGCAAATCCTCGCTCGCGTTCGACACGATCTACGCCGAGGGCCAGCGCCGCTATGTGGAGTCGCTCTCCGCTTACGCGCGGCAGTTCCTGGAGATGATGCAGAAGCCGGACGTCGACCAGATCGACGGCCTCTCGCCTGCCATCTCCATCGAGCAGAAGACCACTTCGAAGAACCCGCGCTCGACCGTCGGCACCGTCACCGAGATCTACGACTACATGCGCCTCCTGTGGGCGCGCGTCGGCATCCCCTATTCGCCCGCCACGGGTCTCCCCATCGAAAGCCAGACCGTCTCGCAGATGGTCGACCGCGTGCTCGCGCTGCCGGAGGGCACCCGCATTTATCTGCTCGCGCCGGTCGTGCGCGGCCGCAAGGGCGAGTACAAGAAGGAGCTCGCCGAGTACCAGAAGAAGGGCTACCAGCGCGTCAAGATCGACGGCGCCTTCTACGAGATCGGCGACGTGAAGCCGCTCGACAAGAAATTCACCCACGACATCGACGTGGTGATCGACCGCCTCGTCGTCCGCCCCGACATTTCCACCCGCCTCGCGGACTCGCTCGAACAAGCCCTCAAGCTCGCCGAGGGCATGGCCGTCGTCGAACTCGCCGACAGCAAGGTCGAGCGCGCCAAGGCCAACGCCGGCCGCAACGAGAACGCCGAGCGCATCATCTTCTCGGAAAAATTCGCCTGCCCGGTCTCCGGCTTCACCATCGCCGAGATCGAGCCGCGGCTGTTCTCGTTCAACAACCCGTTCGGCGCCTGCCCGGTCTGCGGCGGCCTCGGCATCGAGCAGCACATCGATGCCGAGCTCGTGATCCCGGACCGCGACGCCACGCTCAAGAAGGGCGCGATCGCGCCGTGGGCGAAATCCTCATCGCCCTATTACATCCAGACGCTCGAAGCGCTCGGCAAGCACTACAAGTTCACGCTCGATGCCAAGTGGAAGGACCTGCCGAAGAAGACGCAGGACGCCATCCTCTACGGCTCCGGCGAGGACGAGATCCGCTTCTCCTACGACGACGGCACCCGCTCCTATCAGACCAAGAAGCCGTTCGAGGGCGTCATCACCAACCTCGAACGCCGCTTCAAGGAGACCGAGAGCGACTGGGCGCGCGAGGAGCTGCAAAAGTATTTCACCGACATCCCCTGCGTGGCCTGCAACGGCTTCCGCCTGAAGCCCGAGGCGCTGTGCGTGAAGATCGCCGGCCAGCACATCGGCAACGTCGCCGAGATGTCGGTGAAGCGCGCCGGCGAATGGTTCGAGACGCTCCCCGGCCAACTCACCAAGAAGCAGAACGAGATCGCGGTCCGCGTCCTGAAAGAGATCCGCGACCGGCTGCGCTTCCTCGTCGACGTCGGCCTCGATTATCTCACGCTCGCGCGCGGCTCGGGCTCGCTGTCCGGCGGCGAGAGCCAGCGCATTCGCTTGGCCTCGCAGATCGGCTCGGGGCTCACCGGCGTGCTCTATGTGCTCGACGAGCCGTCGATCGGCCTGCACCAGCGCGACAACGACCGGCTGCTCGTCACACTCAAGCGCCTGCGCGATCTCGGCAACACCGTGATCGTCGTCGAGCATGACGAGGACGCCATCCGCACCGCCGACCACGTGCTCGACATCGGCCCCGGCGCCGGCATCCACGGCGGCGAGATCATCGCCCAGGGCCAGGTCGAGGACCTGATCGCCTCGTCGAAGTCGATCACCGGCAAGTATCTCTCGGGCGAGCTCGTCGTACCGATCCCCGAGCGCCGCTCGAAGCAGCGGCGCGCGCTGAAGGTCGTCAACGCCCGCGGCAACAACCTCAAGAACATCACCGCCGAGATTCCGCTCGGCATCTTCACCGCCATCACCGGCGTCTCCGGCGGCGGCAAGTCCACGTTCCTGATCGACACGCTCTACAAGGCGATCGCGCGCAAGATCAACCACGCGAGCGAAGCCCCCGCCCCGCACGACCGCATCGAGGGCCTGGAGCACATCGACAAGATCATCGACATCGATCAGTCGCCGATCGGCCGCACGCCGCGCTCCAACCCCGCGACCTACACCGGCGCGTTCACGCCGATCCGCGAGTGGTTCGCGGGGCTGCCGGAAGCCAAGGCGCGCGGCTACGAGCCGGGACGCTTCTCGTTCAACGTGAAAGGCGGCCGCTGCGAGGCCTGCCAGGGCGACGGCGTCATCAAGATCGAGATGCACTTCCTGCCCGACGTGTACGTCACCTGCGACGTCTGCAAGGGCAAGCGCTACAACCGCGAGACGCTCGAGGTTCTGTTCAAGGGCAAGTCGATCGCCGACGTGCTCGACATGACGGTCGAGGAGGCGCTGGAGTTCTTCAAGGCGGTGCCGCGCGTGCGCGACATCCTCGCGCTGCTGCATCGCGTCGGCCTCGACTACATCCACGTCGGCCAGCAGGCGACCACGCTCTCCGGCGGCGAGGCGCAGCGCGTCAAGCTCGCGAAGGAGCTGTCAAAGCGCGCCACGGGCCGGACGCTCTACATTCTCGACGAGCCGACGACCGGCCTGCATTTCCACGATGTCGCCAAGCTGCTCGAGGTGCTGCACGAGCTGGTCGATGCCGGCAACAGCGTCGTCGTCATCGAGCACAACCTCGAGGTCATCAAGACCGCAGACTGGATCATCGACCTCGGCCCCGAAGGCGGCGACGGCGGCGGCGAGATCGTCGCGCAGGGCACGCCCGAGGATGTGGTGAAGGTCGCGCGCAGCTACACCGGACAGTTTTTGAAGCCGGTGATGGCGCGGAAGGAAGCGCGGCGGGGGAAGAAGAGGATTGAAGCGGCGGAGTGAGGACTAAGGCGCGCCAGTTATGGCATGGCCTTGTTAGCATCGATATTGAAGCCCGCCGCCTTTAGTTCCCTGACGAGCTTCAATTTCCATCCATCAGCGGAATCGAGTTCTGTGTACACGACCCCTGCCAGGTCCGAAGGCATATGAACGCTGCCCTTTCGCAACAAACATACGCGTCCTCGCCCAAGCTTTCCTGCGAAGTAGCCGAGCTCATAAATGACGTTTTGTCGAGCGCGCTCCATATGACTTGAATCTACTGAGCCAACATCATCTGGCGTAAGCAAAATTACCGCAAAGCTAGTTGTTGCAGCATGAGCTTCAAATTTCTCAATGATCGTTCGCCCACCGTCTGGTTGCTCGACCAGTATTATTGGCTCCAGATCAACACTCTCAAGAAAACGGGCAACGCTTTCTCGTACGCCGGAATCATGCCCGTGCACTACGAACACCTTATTGTTCGTCACCAAAGTAAGTTGCGGAGAAATGCTTCCCCGGCCCATAACGTAAGTCTTGTAGTCACGCACAAACGGGATAATTAATTGGCCGGTCACCGCGTGAATGTCGCCCATAATTTTGTTGCCCGTGTAGAAATATGTATGGGCGAACGTCATCATAAAATCTGAATTGGCCGCGAACTTTTCAATTAGCAACAGGGTCAGGCCCAACACTTTCTCGGGATCATCTGGCCACTCTAATTCGTCGCTACCCACCATTCCGCGCCTGGGCGCTTGATCCTCTAGAAAGGCATCGACGTCACAACCTTCTGTAAGCTTCGCATTAACAGTGCCCAAGTCTGAATGACGAAGAAGATTTGCGAGCCGCTTTATCGGCCTCGCAAAAGTCTGCAATTGTGCAGCTTGAAGATCCAATAAAGCATTGTTGATCTGACCAAACAGATCGACGTCAATCGTCATTCCTTCGTCTCTTCGCCCAAACGTGCAGCAGCAGCACGATCCAATAGTCCAGCCCGATATTTTTCCTTCATATTTTCAATGAGCGGAGCAATGATGGAATTGTTGGCATAGCTCCCGAGGCTCGTGTCGACCATCAACTCCATTTGCCTAATTGCAGCTTCAATGCTGGAAGGATCGTTCGGGTCGAAACTCACGCTGCCTAGTTCACCGTCAAGCCCTTCAAGAGCTTTACCTGCGTCTTCAAGTTCTTTCGCAAGCTTGTCTAGGCCAGTGATTTTCAACGCCACCTCCCGAATTGAACGTGTCTACTTGTCGAACATTTTGTAGTATCGATTGCTTTTTTCAGCCTTTTGCTCAGGGCTATAGCCGCGGTACTCGCCTGGAAAATTTTTCATAGCGTGCTTGAGCGCTTCAAGCGTGTAGGGAATGTGAACAGTGCAAGCTCGGTCGCGCAGCAGCGCCGGGCACAAATCGCCGTCCTGCCCGTTCTTTTTGTTGAGGTTGGCCACGATAATCGGCAAGCCCAGATCCAACGCAAGATCCAATTCCCAACGCACGTATTTGTAGAGATTTTTTGTTTTCTCACCAACCAATACAACGACTGCGGAGGACTTATTCATGCGTTCACGCAGTTTCGATTTTACATATTGTTCGCCCTGCGCCCGACTCGTCATGTTGTCGAGGTCGTGCGCATCTTGATAGTCAAAATCGATATTCTTGTTGGCCTTCCAGCCATTCATATAAGCGTAAGCCCACTTATCGTTATCGCCGTCAAAAACAACGTATGCAGCACCAGCCATTTGAATGCTCCGCTAGTCTGACTGTCTTGCAATCCACAGGGTGTGTTCGCGTGAGAACGCCTTCTCCGCGTCATTCACAAACTCTGAAAACTCCGCTTCGTTGGTCACTGCCTCTACCTTCGGACGGATCAAACCGATTTCATGTGCCGTAACAGTGTAGGCCGCCGCGAGTTCATTGAACTTCTTAATTTGCGTCCAACCGACAATCGACGCTGCGATAACGATAAGCGGCTCAATCGGCCAATATTTCCAATCGGGCAAAGCAATACGAGCAAGAGCCATGCTACCCGCCGCAACATAGGCAACTCCGCTTACCCAAACCCAGATTTGGGCGCAGTCACGATTCATCTTCGACTTGCGCCTGTACCAACTCCGCTGCTCATCCACACGATTCTCAAGGTAATATGCCATTCGCTCTGCGCGATTCTTCCCCCGCACATCCTCCATCGCTTTGGTGATTTGATGATTGCCGGACCAATCATTAGTTATCTGCTTTGCAGTGTCATTGTTCTGGCGAAACATCTCATGCAGTTCATCACGAAACTTGAGCTTGGCTTGCGCATCACCGCCATCAAATGGCGCAGCATGCATCATGTAACGCCACGTTAGCGTCTTTACGCTTTCAGCAAGCGCGCGACAGCGATACCACCATTGCTCTGGTTTGCTTTGTGCACGACTGACTAAAATAAGCAGGCCGACGAAGAAAACTGCGGCGTAGAACAAGAAATAAATTACGCCGTGAAGGAAGCTCATCGAAAAGACGGCCGCCAAGAACAACGTCAGGTATTCGCCGCGGATCAGGCGCAAGAATTTGGCCTGATATCGATTTGCGCCAGCGTCAGCATCCAAAAATAGAGCCGGATAATCTTCGTGCTTCATTATCGTCCTAGATACGAATTACACGACCAAAGGTTCGCCGACACTCTGCGAGCGCCACGTAGCACTGCTGGTTGCTCGACATGCAGCTAAAGCGCATCGAACTCCGTCAGCCCTAGCTTGTGTGGCAACTCGGGGAGCAAAAAGCGCAACCGTTAGATTGCTGATAGTAGAGCTTCGCAGTTTGTACGGCCGTATTGCAGGTGGTGTGCTCACCCAAGTTCGTCTTGTTTTGCAGGCAGATAGGTACAATCGTATCGATGAACCTCGTGATCCTCGTTCAACTGCGGAACATTGTTCAGTAATACTTGGCCATGTTTCCCTCCGACGGGCGTCAATTTGCAAACAGTTTCACGAGGAACTTAGAACAAACATTGCTTTTATCAAGAACAATATTCCCGATTTATTCATTTTTTGTTCTCGCAATGCAGCAATCCCACCTCGGCTTAGCAACCTTGCTCCCTCCCCCTCTTTCCGCAATTCTCTCCCCGCCGGTCATCGCTCAAGGAATCCCGCCTCATGCGGCTCGTCTCCGCGCTTCTGTCCGGCCTTCTCGTCCTCTCCCCGCTTCTCGCCACGCCCACATCCGCGCAGAGCTATCCCACCCGCCCCATCAAGGTGATCGTGCCGTTCCCCGCGGGCGGCGTCGCCGACATCGCCGCGCGGCTCGTCGCCCAAAAACTCGCGGACGCGCTCGGCCAGCCTGCGGTGGTCGAGAACCGCGCCGGCGCGAGCGGCACGCTCGGCGTCGACGCTGCGGTGAAATCGCCGGCGGACGGCTACACGATCCTCATGACCACGGGCGACTTCGCCACCGTCACATCGCTGATGCCACCCACGACCTACGACCCGCAGAAGGACGTGATCCCGGTCACCCGCTTCGCGGTCGCCCCGCTCATCCTGCTCACGCATCCGAACAGCGGCCTCAATTCGGTGAAGGACGTGATCGAGAAAGCCAAGGCCGAGCCCGGCAAGATCGCCTTCAGCTCGCCGGGCCACGGCACCATCAACCAGATCGCCGCCGAGTGGCTCGCGCTCGAGGCCGGCGTCAAGCTACTGCATGTGCCCTATCGCGGCGGCGCGGCAATGGCGAACGGGCTCGCCGCGGGCGACACCGCGCTCGGCGTCACCACGCCGAGCTCCGTCCAGGGGATGATCGACGCAGGGAAAATCAAGGTGCTCGCGATCATGAGCCGCGAGCGGCCGTCGTTCCTGCCGCCTTGGCCGACCATGACCGACGCCGGATACAACATCGACGCGAACCTCACCGTCGGGCTCTACGTGGCCGCGGGCACGCCGGCCGCCATCGTCACGCGCCTCGACACCGAGGTGCTGAAAATCCTGAAGGACGATGGCTTGCGCAAGCGCTTCGCCGACATCGGCATGGACGTGACGCCGATCAGCCAGGCGGCGCTCGCCGAGCGTATCCGCACTGAAGCGGCGCGGTTCAAGACCGTCATCGATCAGGCCGGCATCAAGCTGAACTGAGGCGGCAGCAGCGTGTAGCCCGGATGGAGCGCAGCGAAATCCGGGGCTCCCCATCCCGCATTTCGCTTCGCTCCATGCGGGCTACAAGGCTTCACGCCGCGTCCGCCGGCCTCACCCGCTTCGCAATCTCTCCGCCCTTCTCGCGCTCCACCACCGCAATGTCGTACTGACTCTGCAAATCGAGCCAGAACTGCGCGGCGTTGCTGAAATAGCGTCCGAGCCGAACCGCTGTGTCCGCGGTGATCGAGCGGCGGCCATTCAAGATGTCGGTGATGCGGCCGGACGGTACGCCGATGTCGAGCGAGAGTCGGTTGGCGCTCAGCTTGCGCGCCGTAAGTTCGCGCTTCAGCAGTCGGCCGGGGTGTGCGATCGGAGCCATTGTGATCCTCTATGATAGCATCCAAACGAATTGCGAGATGGTATCTTTCTCCGGCAAGCTGTATTTTGTTGGTTGTTCAAACGGGGGGATCGAATGATTGAGCGTCGAAACATTGTCGCCAAATTCGTTGCGTCCGCCGTGCCAGCGCTTGTGCTCACGCTCGCAAATCCGCCGGCCGCGCAATCGGCGGACGGCGAATTTCTGTGGCAGGACGGCTGGCGCTGCGGCAAATCCATCCGCATCACGCAAAAGATTGTCGACGCTGCGGTCAACGGCGGCGGAATGCGCGGCAGCGTCGCGACCGATCGCCGGCCGGCCTTTCTCGTCGCGAGCCTGGGCGCGGAGCACGGCACGCTGCTGTTCGTGAAGCCGCACCAGGGCCAATGGCGCGGATACGCGATGGCGGAGGGCTCCGATATCTATGGTGCGTATGTCGCGCACGCCCATGCGGTCATCTTTTCCATGTGGTCGCGCGAAGGGCCAGGCCACAGCTTCACGGTGCTGAACACCGCAAATGCCTTCGCAGGCCGCAAGTGCACCACCCTGCGGCATCCGAAAGGGTTGGATTTCAGCGAGTTCATGCGGCTCGAGGACTTCAACGCCGACAGCCGGGATCGCGCGACGGTGATCGGCAGTGTCGAGCGCGAAGGAAAGCCTTCGACGTGGTATCGCGTGAATGCGCGTCTGGGCCACGGCTGGGGCCAACCGAAGCGCATCGATGCGAAGCCTGCGCCTCTCGACGGCGTCTATGCGCCGATCGGCACAATTGCGCCGCCGATGGTCGTTGACGATTTCAAGGCCAACGCGGCGCGTTGATCCGGCGTCGCGCCGGCCTCGTCGCGGAGCGCATCCGCGACGAGGCCGCGCGCTTCAAGACCGTCATCGATCAGGCCGGTATCAAGCTGAACTGATGCAACACGTGTAGCCCGGATGGAGCGCAGCGAAATCCGGGGCCACACCCACGCCGAAATTTCCCGCATTTCGCTTCGCTCCATGCGGGCTACAAGAACTGACAAGGCCCGTGCGGTGCGATACGCTCCGCCCGTATCAGCCACGGAGTATGAAATGCCCGTCACCGCCAAATCGCTCATCGACGCCGCCAATGCCGCGGTCCCAAAAATCTCCGGCCAGGAGGCGCAGGAGATGGTCGCCAAGGGCGCGCTTCTCGTCGATATCCGCGACAGCGCCGAGCTCGCGCAGACCGGCAAGGCCGCCGGCTCGCTGCACATCCCGCGCGGCTCGCTCGAGTTCAAGGCCGATCTCACCGCGCCGAGCGCCGACAAGAATTTCGCCCTCGACCGGCCGGTGATCCTGCATTGCGCCTCCGGCGGCCGCGCCGCGCTCGCGGGCAAGCTGCTCAAGGACATGGGCTACGAGAAGGTCTACAACCTCGGCGGCTTCAAGGATTGGGCCGAAGCGGGCGGCAAGGTCGAGAAGTAACGGCCAGCCGGGAACAATTTCGCGAACGGGCGTTTGACTCCTCAGCATAGGAGTGAGTCATGCCCATTCGCGAAATACCCATTCGTCAGGGCCCGCCCGGGCCCGCGCCACCGCCTCGGGAGCACAAAGCTCCCGTCAACATGACGCCCGTGCAGTCGCTGGAGCCCTACCCGGCCGAGAAGGCACGCGGCGGCGAGATCATCCTGCGCCAGCCGTGGCAACGCTGGGTCTTCATCGGCGGCCTGGTCGGCATCTTCGTTCTGCTGGTCGTGCTGCGGCTCATCGCGCAGCACGCTTAGAGCCTAACGCCGCGCTCACCATCCGAAGCGGTAGTTCACGCCCGCGCGCACCACGTCGTTGGTCGCCGGCACCGAGAGCGACGACGCGCCCGTCGCCGCGCTGAACAGCACGGCGGTGCCGAGATCGATGTGCAGGTATTCCACCTTGGCGCTCCAGTTGCGGTCGAGCCCGACCTCGAGGCCGCCGCCCGCGGTCCAGCCGGCGCGCGTCGTCGATGCGTTCCCGGTGATCTGGTTCGCCTGGATGTCGCCGTAGGCGACGCCGCCGGTGACGTAAGGCAGCCAGCGATCCGCGGCGTAGCCCAACCGCAGCCGCGTGGTGCCGATCCAGTTCTGCTGTGTCTGGCACATGCCCCCGCCGTTGACGGCGCAAACGCCGCCAAGACCTGCACCAAGCCCCGCGGTGCTGCCCTTGATGTTGGTCCAGTCGGCGTCGGTTTCGAGGCCGATCACGGCCGCGCCGGTCTGCCAGTTGTATCCCATCTGTCCGCCGATCAATCCGCCGTTCGTGCTGAACGAGCCGGAGTCCGCGCCGGCCGTGGGATCGCTCCAGCTCGAGCGGCCCCATCCGTAGCCGCCGTTGAGGCCGAGATAGAATCCGCTCCAGTTGTACGGCAGCGCCGCCGGCGCCTTGTAAACCGGTGCAGGCGCTCGTGCGGGCAGATCGGCCGCGCGCGCGGCTGTCGTGCCGATCGCGGCACAAGCAACACCAAGACTGACGATGAAAGAGAGCGAACGGCGCATTGGAGCATCCCCACGACGCTGCAACCAATCGCCCCGTGACGAAACTGATCGAAGGCCGATACGCCTTCAAGTTACAAATCGTCCATTCGTCGCGCGCAGCATCCGGTTCATCGTGCCGACCGGAAACCGACACGATTGCGGCGCACGCGCGCCACAGTCATTTCAAATCCGTTAGCGCCGCAGCGAGGCGCGTAAGCTTCGCGTCAGGTCTGTGGCGAAACGCAAAACGGGAAAGCAAGACGGGCTTCGCACCGCGAAGCCCGTCGCAATCCTCGTGCGAATCGAATCCGCTCTCACGCCATCTTGTTCTTCACCGCGCCGACGATCGCGGTGAGGATCGCACCCGCAACGCCGCCGCCCGCGAGTTGCCCGATCAGCGCGCCGACATCCAAGCCGCCGGAGGCCGCGCCGGTCAGCGCCGGGATCAGCGCCGTGAGAATTTGTCCGCCGCCCGCGCCGCCGATCGCACCGGCGATCGTGTTGCCCAGCGTGCCGAGGTTCACGTCCTTCGCCGCCGACCCCACGACGTTGCCGCCGATGGCTCCAGCGATGATCTGGATCAGAAGATTGACAAGCATGCCCGACATTGCAGTCCTCCTCCTTATGACCTTCACACGCCACGCAGCGGGGATCGCGGCACGGCGTTTCATTATAGCCGTCCCCGCGTTCCGCGAACGGGCCGTCGTGCACAACTCAACTCAAATCGCGATTGCAGCAGGCGATTTGCCTCGCCTTCTCCATCCTCCTATACCGCTGGCCATGTCCTCCGACGCTCACACTCCGGCCCCCGCGGACTGCCCGCGCTGCCTCAAGCCGCTCGCTCTGTGCGTCTGCGACGAGGTCGTGCCGATCGACAACGGCGTCGAGCTTCTCATCCTCCAGCATCCGCAGGAGCAGGACCGTCTGCTCGGCTCCGCGCGGCTTGCGGCGGCGCATTTCAAGAACGCCACGTTCAAGGTCGGCTTGTCGTGGCCGTCGCTCTCGAAAATCCTCGGCCGCGAAGCCGATCCAAAACGCTGGGCGATCCTCTATCTCGGCTCATTGAAAGCGGAAGCGCTTAGCTCCAGCCGCGACATCGTGGTGACGACCGGCAAGGGCGACGCGCTGCCCGATCAGGACCAGGCGCTGCGCGACATCGAGGGAGTCATTCTGCTCGACGGCACCTGGAGCCAGGCCAAGGCGATCTGGTGGCGCAACGCGTGGATGCTGAAATGCCGGCGCGTGCTGCTCGCGCGCGCGCGGCCGTCACGCTACGGCAAGCTGCGCAAGGAGCCGCACAAGGACGGGCTCTCGACCATCGAGGCCGCCGCGATGCTGATGGCCCGGCTCGAGAACAATCCGAAGATCGAGGCGGCGCTGAACACGAGCTTCGCGCATATGCTGGACAAGTATCGCGCGGAGTATGGGAAGACGCGGCCGGAGAAAGTGGCGAAGCGGCGTTAGACGGATTCTCCGCTGTTTCCACACACGCCGCTGTCATCGCCGGGCTTGTTCCGGCGATCCCGCTTAGGCGGGCGCCGTGCCTCCCCAAGCGGGATGCCCGGCACAAGGCCGGGCATGACGACTGAGAGAGCGGTGCATCCAACTACAACCTCGCCACCGGCCGTCCCTTCCCCGTCTCCTTCGGCACCTTCACCAGCGCCTCGCCGTCGAGCACCACCTCGCCGTCGACCGAACACACACACGACAATCGCGCGCGCGACTTCTCCGGGATCAGCTCGGCGACCGTCACCGTGACCAGAACCGTGTCGCCGATCTTCACCGGCGCACGGAAATTCAACGTCTGCGAAATGTAGATCGCGCCAGGCCCCGGCAGCCGCGTGCCGAGCACGGCCGAGATCAGGCTTGCAGTGTAGAGCCCGTGCGCGATGCGTTTCTTGAACGTGGTGCGCGCGGCGAAATGCTCCGACAGATGAATCGGGTTGCGATCGCCGGTGAGCTGGGCGAAGCCGACCACGTCGGACGACGAGACGGTTTTCTCCAGTGTCTCGGTCATGCCCACCGAGAGGTCTTCGTAGAACAGCGTACGGAGCGGCGGCAGGCTGGATGGCGTGGTCATGAAAAGCATTTAGCACGCCGCCGCGCCGCTTGACAGGACTATTATCCTTGGGTAAATAGTCTTATCCGATCCAACCGAGGGCGCTGTCATGAGGCGTCATTTCAGCGGGACCGGATGCGGCTCCTGCGGATGGGTCTCGCAAACCCATCTCCGGGCGTACCGGG